>OJOW01000004.1_pt1 | contig 278860 bp, 222 predicted proteins | sample 1598311 | NCBI WGS metagenome assembly OJOW01 (sample SAMN03922481, study PRJEB24848) | human gut metagenome | isolation source: stool sample | host: Homo sapiens | place: Germany | collected 2011-05
TCCATAACTTTTGCTGATTTTCTTTCCGGCAAAGATATAAATTTATCGGATTTACTCCTCAGATTATTACGTTGACCCTATACTTTTTCAAAGGTAGTTTTGGGTCAACGTAGTTTTTTGTTTTTCTATGATTTTGTTTGTATACAAAAATGCGCTATCAGACCTTCACAGGCGGATAGCGCAAGCTACAATACAAAATACAAATACAACTAAACGAGATTTTGTGCTAAAAATTAAAGCATTCAAAGATATGAATAAAAATTATCTTTTGTTCATGTTTGCTTTAAATTTTAATTATCCTTAATATTCAGACTATTCCCTGAGCCATCATGGCGTGAGCCACTTTCATAAATCCGGCAATGTTTGCACCCTTCACATAATTGATGTATCCATCGCTTTCCTTACCGTATTTCACGCATTGTTCATGAATGTTGTGCATAATCAGATGAAGCTTTTCATCTACTTCCTGAGCAGTCCAGCTCAAATGCATGGCGTTCTGACTCATTTCAAGACCGGAAGTAGCTACACCACCTGCATTGACAGCCTTTCCAGGAGCATACATCATCTTATGTTCGATGAATGCGTCAATAGCTTCCGGTGTACATCCCATGTTGGAAATTTCTCCTACGCAGAGCACCTGGTTCTTGATCAGGTTCTGTGCATCCTCGCCGTTCAATTCGTTCTGGGTAGCACATGGCAGTGCAATGTCTACTTTCACTTCCCACGGACGACGTCCCGGAACGAAAGTAGCTCCAGGGAATTTTTCAGCGTATGGAGCCACGATGTCGTTACCCGATGCACGCAGTTCAAGCATATAGTCAATCTTTTCTCCGCTGATACCTTCCGGATCATAAATATAACCGTCCGGTCCGGAGATGGTAACTACCTTTGCTCCCAATTGAGTAGCTTTGGTAGCAGCTCCCCATGCCACATTACCGAATCCAGAGATGGCCACTGTCTTTCCTTTAATTTCGATACCCTTTTCGTCGAGCATGTGTTTTACGAAATACAAGCCGCCGAAGCCCGTAGCTTCCGGACGAATCAGTGAACCTCCGAATTCAAGTCCCTTGCCGGTAAATGTACCTGTAAATTCGCGGGTCAGTTTCTTATACATGCCGAACATGTAACCTACTTCACGTCCGCCTACACCAATATCACCAGCCGGAACATCCATATCCGGTCCTAAATGACGCCACAATTCCAGCATGAAAGCCTGGCAGAAGCGCATGATTTCTGCATTGCTTTTGCCGCGTGGAGAGAAATCAGAACCACCTTTACCGCCACCCATCGGCAGGGTAGTCAAGGCATTCTTAAATGTCTGTTCAAATCCTAGGAATTTCAAGATAGACAAGTTCACGGAAGCGTGGAAACGGATACCGCCCTTGTATGGGCCAATGGCATTGTTAAACTGTACGCGATAGCCTAAGTTTGTCTGCACTTCACCTTTGTCGTCTACCCATGTCACACGGAATGTGAAGATACGGTCCGGTTCTACCAGTCGTTCAATGATTTTTGCCTTTTCAAATTCGGGGTGTTGATTGTAAATATCTTCGATAGAAAGCAATACTTCCCTGACTGCCTGAAGGTACTCAGATTCACCTGGATGCTTGGCTTCCAGTGATGACATGATTTTATTAATGTCCATAATCAAATAATTTAAGGTCTGACAAAATGAAATATTTTGTATATGCAAAGATAGAAAATTACCTGTATCGTCAAAGAGTTTTACCCGAAAATTTGAACTCTAGGTTGAATTTTGTTAGTTTTTTACCAACTCTCAAGAAAGATTTGCAAAAATCGTGTGAAATTCCGAATTTTGTTTCTGTAATATAAGCTTTAAAAGAAGATACCATGCTCACCAAACTAAGAATTAAACTCCGTCAGCTGTATTTCAAGGATACGCAGTTTGCCAACCTGATGACAAAGCGTATATTTAACGTATTGTTGGTGGCCAATCCCTACGATGCGTTCATGCTGGAAGATGACGGCCGCATTGACGAAAAGATTTTCAATGAATATATGAACCTGAGTTTGCGCTATCCTCCTCGTTTCACGCAGGTCTCTACGGCAGAAGAAACCTGGGAACAGTTGCGCAACACCATGTTCGACCTGGTTATCTGTATGCCGGGCTCTGACAATAGCGATACCTTCGACATTGCCCGCGATATTAAAAAGGAATATCCGCATCTTCCGCTGGTGGTATTGACACCTTTCTCGCATGGCATCAAGGAACGAATGGAACATGAAGATTTGAGCATCTTTGAGTATGTGTTCTGCTGGTTGGGAAATACCGACCTGCTGGTGTCCATCATCAAGCTGATAGAAGACAAGATGAACCTGGAGCATGACATCAAGGAAGTCGGCGTACAGATGATCATGTTGGTGGAAGATTCCATCCGCTTCTATTCCTCCGTATTGCCTAACCTCTATAAGTTCGTTCTCCGCCAGAGCCAGGAGTTTGCTACGGAAGCTTTGAACGAGCACCAGCGTACCCTTCGTATGCGCGGACGTCCTAAAATCGTATTGGCCCGTTCCTATGAGGAAGCCACGGAACTATATAATAAGTACCAGAATAACGTGCTCGGTATTATTTCCGATGCCCGTTTCCCTCACGGGGGTGTCAATGACCCGCAGGCTGGTGTAACCTTGCTGCGTGAAGTCCGCAAACGCGATCCGTTTATACCTCTTATTCTTCAGTCGGCTGAGGAAAGCAATCGCTGCTATGCCCCGGAGTTGGATGCCGTATTCATTGATAAGAACTCCAAGAAGATGAATATCGACCTTCGTGAGGCGGTGTCAGACAACTTTGGTTTTGGTGACTTTATTTTCCGTGACCCTCATACCATGAAGGAAGTGGCCCGTATCCACAACCTGAAGGAGCTGCAGAATGTGATATTTGCCATTCCTGCCGAGTCTTTCCTTTATCATATCAGCCGCAATCATATTTCGCGCTGGCTGTATTCGCGTGCCATCTTCCCGGTAGCCGAATTCTTGAAGCAGATTACGTGGGAATCTCTTCAGGATATTGATGCACACCGACAGATTATTTTCGAAGCCATCGTAAAATACCGCAAGATGAAGAATCAGGGAGTGGTAGCCGTGTTCCAGCGCGACCGCTTCGACCGTTATTCCAATTTTGCCCGTATCGGTGATGGTTCGTTGGGAGGAAAGGGACGCGGTCTGGCTTTCATTGACAACATGGTAAAACGCCATACAGAGTTCGATGAGTTTGATAATGCGTCGGTCATGATTCCGAAAACCGTAGTCCTCTGTACCGATATATTCGACGAGTTCATGGACTCCAACCAGTTGTACCAGATAGCCCTGAGCGATGCGGCCGACGACGTGATTCTTCGTGCCTTCCTTCGTGCCAAGTTGCCCGACCGGCTGGTAGAGGATTTCTTTGCTTTCTTCGATGCGGTGAAGGCCCCGATTGCCATCCGTTCCTCCAGTCTGTTGGAAGACTCCCATTACCAACCCTTTGCCGGAATCTATTCCACTTACATGATTCCCTATCTGGACGATAAGTACGAAATGCTCCGTATGCTGGGCGATGCCATCAAGGGAGTGTATGCTTCCGTATATTATAAGGATAGTAAAGCCTACATGCAGGCTACCAGCAACGTGATTGACCAGGAGAAAATGGCCGTCATCCTGCAGGAAGTGGTCGGCACCCAGTATGGCGACCGCTACTATCCGGCCATTTCCGGAGTAGCCCGTTCCATTAACTATTATCCGATTAATGATGAACTGGCCGAAGAAGGAACTGTCAGTCTGGCTTTGGGATTAGGAAAATACATTGTAGACGGTGGATTGACCTTGCGCGTATGTCCGTACCATCCTACACAAGTACTTCAGACCAGCGAAATGGAAATTGCCCTGCGTGAAACACAGACCCGCTTCTATGCCCTCGACTTGAAGAACCTGGGACAGAACTTCTCGCTCGATGACGGGTTCAACCTGTTGAAACTCCATGTGAAAGACGCTGAAGCCGACGGAGCTTTGAACTTCATCGCTTCTACCTACGATCCGTACGACATGGTGATACGCGATGGTATTTATCCCGGCGGCCGCAAGCTGATAACCTTTGCCAACATCCTTCAGCACGATGTGTTCCCGCTGGCCCGCATCTTGCAGTTGGCCCAGAAATACGGTCAGGGCGAAATGCGCCGTCCGGTAGAAATCGAGTTTGCCGTCAATTTTGATGCCCGTACAAAGAGTGGCATCTTCTATCTATTGCAGATACGTCCGATGGTTGATGTAAAAGCCGGACTGGATGAAGACCTGAGTGTGATTCCCGATGAACGCTTGTTGCTCAAGAGCGAAAACTCATTGGGACACGGTGTAATGGACGATATGCAGGATGTGATTTATGTCAAGACTGATGGTTATTCTGCATCCAATAACCAGTTGATAGCTTACGACATTGAGAAACTCAATCGTCGTTTCCTCGATGAAGGGAAGCATTACATACTGGTTGGCCCCGGACGCTGGGGAAGCAGCGATACCTGGTTGGGCATTCCGGTGAAATGGCCCAACATTTCGGCTGCCCGCATCATCGTGGAAGCCGGACTGACCAATTACCGAGTAGACCCCAGTCAGGGAACTCACTTCTTCCAGAATCTGACTTCTTTCGGGGTGGGATACTTTACCATCAATGCCTATATGAACGATGGTATCTACAACCAGGCCTTGCTCGACAGCATGCCGGCGGTAGAAGAAACCAAATACCTGCGCTGGGTACGGTTTGAGAAACCTTTATCCGCCAAGATGGACGGAAAGAAAAAGCTCGGTGTGGTAGAGCTGCCGGAAGACTGACCGGTTTTAATCGAGAACTTATTTATTCACAGGGGCAAGCCTTGACTTGGAAAAGTCGGGACTTGCCCTAATTATTTTTAGCAAAATGAAAAATGTTTCTATCAAATTGAAATTTAGGAGATCTGTGAATCCGGAAAAAGAAGGTTCATTGATTTACCAATTGATTTACGAACGTAAGGTTTGTAGAATCACAAGTAAGTATAAAATTTTCAATCATGAATGGGATGAAGCTACAGGGCAAATACTTTTCTCCTCTTTAGATTCATCTCGTGACAGTCAGTTGGGCATGATTCGGTTCAATGTAGACTGGGAGTTACATCAACTTTGTAAAATTGTAGATACACTGGCTCTTTCAGGTCAGGAATGGACATTTTCTGATTTGACATCACATTTTAATTCGTTTATTGATAAGGATTCCAGTGTGTTTCATTTTATTCAGATGCAGATACAGCGTAAAAAACAGTTGGGTAAAGTCCGTTCCAGTGAAACCTATCAGGCTACCCTCAATAGTTTCATGTCTTTCCGTTGCGGAGTTGATTTGACTTTCGACATGATTGACTCCGAATTGATGGAACTCTATGAAGCTGAATTGCAGAACCGTGGACTGACCCGTAATACCAGTTCGTTCTATTTGCGTATACTGCGCACAAACTACAAGCTGGCTGTAGAAAAAGGGTTGACCGAGGATTGTCATCCTTTTAAGCGAGTGTATTGTGGTATAGATAAGACGGTAAAGAGAAGTTTGTCTTTTGCGAAAATCAAGCAGATCAAAGAACTGGATTTATCTTTGACTCCATCCTTGGATTTTGCCCGCGACATGTTTCTTTTCAGTTTCTGTACCCGAGGCATGTCATTTGTAGACATGGCTTATCTCAAAAAGAAAGATTTAAAGAATGGTTATCTTACTTATAGGCGGAAAAAAACCGGTCAGTTGCTGACCGTTGAATGGACTCGGCAGATGCAGGATATTATAGATAAGTACCCGATAAATCCTACCCAATACCTGCTTCCTTTAATTCTGCGTGAAGATGGTAGTGAACGGCGCCAGTATCAGAATCAGATGATGAAGATAAACAGGCATTTAAAAGATATAGCCTCTTTAATTAAACTACCTGTTTCTTTGTCTTTGTATTATAGCCGTCATAGCTGGGCAACTATTGCGCGTGGGAAAGATATTCCTTTATCCGTCATCAGTGAAGCATTGGGGCATGATTCTGAAATCACTACCCAAATTTACCTGGATTCCATAAAATCGGTAGAAGTTGACAAGGCAAATCGAAAAATTCTGAAAGACTTGTAACTTCTTTCAATAAGAAAAAGAATATCTCCTAAGATGAGATAATCTTTCTGTAAAGTATTTGATTATTAATATATTACAGGCGTTTGTGAATGCCTATTCTGTCAACAGACCGTTGTTTTCACCTTTAAATCACCTTCTCCAATAATTATAAAAGAACTTCAAGCGAGAATTCTTTCAAACGTCAGTTCATAAATTCTGTTTCACAGTGTGGTATTTGTATTTCACAGTGTGAGATATGTATCCCACACTGTGGTTTTTATATCCCACACTGTGAAACAGAGAATATGTGGGTAAGTTCAGAACAATTGATAAAGTAACAAGAAAGTTTCTGGATGTGAATTCGAAAAAAATGCTGCCATAATAAAATATAGAATCCATAAATCCTTTCAAATTACATATCTATAGGAAAAAAAAACTTATAAAATGTCTGAATATAGATTTAATTTGCTATCTTTGCAGCAGAAAGATTATCTCATCTTAGGAGATAAGTTGCGTTTAGGAATATCCAATTGTACTTATTAACAAAGTATTATATTGGAGAGATGTGAAGGGGAAATAGTAAAACTTTTGAGTATTAATTCTATAACTGCTTGCTTTTTAGTTACTTATGATGGCCGGCAGGATTAGAGAATATGTCTTTTATCGAACTATGGACAGCTTGCATAATAATCACTCAGACATGCAGGAAACGATGCAATCTGTAAAAGAAACAACAGAATTGCGTCAATGGTTCGTGATGCGTGATTTGAAAAGGGGAAATGCTAAACAGCCTGCCTATAAATTGCTCGGTGAATTAAAAATCAGATTTTTTACTCCGATGGTGTGGAAATTGAGAATTCGTCAGGGCAAACGTGTTCGCCAGCAGGTTCTTTTTATGCCCGATTTGTTATTCGTTTATGATTCCCGTAAAGTACTTGATCCTCTTGTAGAACGAATTGCTACGTTGCAGTATCGTTTTGTAAAAGGTGGCAATCACCAGCCTATGACTGTAAGAAATGCAGATATGGAGCGTTTCATTAGGGCTGTTGACGCGATGAATAATCCTTGTTTTTATACTCCAGAAGAAATAAATCCGGATATGCTAGGAAAAAAGGTACGTATCGTGGGGGGACTTTTAGGTGGTTATGAAGGATGCTTGCAAAAGATGCAAGGCTCACGCATAAAACGTTTGTTTGTGGAACTTCCTAACCTTTTGACGGCGGCAGTGGAGGTTCAGCCTGAATTTATTCAGTTGGTGAAATGCTAATTTTTTTAGGTTGTGACGGAACAAGCAGAAAATACCAAGCGTATTGCTAAGAATACCTTGATGTTATATGTCCGCATGCTGTTTGGCATGTTGGTGTCATTGTATACTTCCCGTGTGGTACTGCAGGCATTAGGCGTGGAAGATTATGGTATATACAATGTTGTTGGAGGAGTGGTGGCGATGTTCTCCATGATTTCTAATTCATTGTCTTCATCGGTTGGCCGCTTTCTGACGTTCGAGTTGGGAAAAGGAGACATGGAAGGATTAAAAAAGGTTTTTTCTACTTCTTTGAGTATTCATGTAGCATTAGCTTTGGTAATTGTTTTACTAAGTGAAACTTTGGGACTCTGGTTTCTGAACACTCATATGACTATTCCAGAGAATCGTCTCTATGCGGCTAATTGGGTATTTCAAGCTTCTGTTCTTACATTTGTGATAAATCTTTTAAGTGTACCGTTTAGTGCATCCATTGTTTCTCATGAGAAAATGAGTGCTTTCGCATATATCGGTATATTGGATATTATTCTTAGGTTGTTGATTGTGTTGTTCATTGCTTATTCGGGACTGGAGTTTGACCGTTTGATCGTGTATGCTTTGCTTTTGGTTGGCGTTGTATGCATTATGCAAGCTATTTATTGGAACTACTGCACTCGGCATTTTGAGGAATGTAAATTTAGGTTGAGTTTTGATTCTGGTTATTGGAAGGAAATGAGTTCTTTTGCCGGATGGAATTTTATTGGGGGGGCAGCTAGCCTATTAAAAGATCAGGGCGTGAATATTTTATTGAATTTATTTATTGGTCCAGTTATTAATGCGGCTCGTGGAATAGCCAATACAGTAAATAATGTATTAGCCTCTTTTGCGAGTAATTTTATGATAGCTTTGAAACCACAAATAACGAAATCCTATGCAGCAGGTGATTATGGTTATATGGTTTCTCTGGTAGAGCGAGGGTCGAGATTTTCATATTATATACTTTTGTTATTTGCTTTGCCCATGTTGTTTGAAACGGAATTCGTATTGACTTTATGGTTGAAACATTATCCTGAGCATACTGTTAATTTTGTACGGCTTATTCTGATAGTAACCATGTGTGATATTTTGTCGAACACATTGATTATTTTAAAAGCTGCAACTGGAAACGTACGTAATTACCAGATTGTGGTTGGAGGTATGCTTTTGATGAATTTTCCATTATCATATTTTTGTCTAAAAGTAGATTTTCCTCCGGAATCAACTTTAGTTGTAGCTTTGTTGGTTGCAGTCTTTTGTTTGTTTTTACGTCTTTTGTTTTTACGTGAAATCCCAGGCTTTTCAATGAAGCGTTATTTATGTAAGGTTTGTGGGAATGTATTGATTGTTACATTTATTTCTATGATTTTGCCTTTACTGCTTTATATGCAGATGTCAGATGGTATTGTACGTTTTTTTTTGATTTGTGTGCTTACGACTTTATGTTCATCTGCTGCAATTTATTTTGTAGGATGTAATAAGAATGAACAAATGTTTATAAGAGAAAAAGTTACGTTAATTAGGAGAAAAATCTTTTAGAGTATTATATTTTCTACATTTATATATATTATGAAATTAGCAAGCAAAGAAACATGTACGGGATGTAATGCTTGTGCTTATATATGTCCTAAAAAATGTATTTCATTTAAGAATGATGAAACTTATGATATTGCTTATCCTGTAATTGATGAAACTCAATGTATTAATTGTGGAAAATGTCAGAAGGTTTGTCCGGCTTTAAATCCTTTGGAAGGTGTTACTCCTTTAAATGCCTATGCGGCGTGGAGTTTTGATTCTGAAGAGAGAAGTACAAGTGCTTCTGGAGGTATCGCTACCGAAATATATAAATATGCTCTTAAAAACGGATGGAGTATTGTCGGAGCTGCTTTTTGTGAGGATTTTAAGGTCCATTTAGAATTGTCTAACGATTGGGGGGCAATTAAAAAGTTTAAAAATTCTAAGTATGTGTTTAGTTCTATGGCTGATGTATTTTATGAAATATATCAGAAATTAACGTTTGGTGGTAAGGTCGTTGTTATTGCTTTGCCATGTCAAATAGCTGCAATTCGGAAAATATTTCATAAGAATTTAGATAATCTTTTGCTGGTAGATTTGGTTTGTCACGGTATTATGCCTTATGTATACTTAAAGCAGTACATAAGTTATATGGAAAAGTCCTTTCATAAGAAAGTGAAAAAACTTACATTTAGGGATCCAAAAGGAGGAACACAAAATTATTTTTTATCATTATACGATCAAGAAGGGAATTGTTTCTATTCTAGTAATAAATTAAAGGATTCGTATCAATTTGCTTTTCATCGTATGGTGGCTTATCGAGAGAATTGTTATCATTGTTATTATGCTAATAATAAACGAATATCTGATATAACATTAGGGGACTATAAAGGATTAGGTTTATGTGCTCCTTGCATTTTCTCAAAAGAAAAGGTGAGTTGTATATTGGTGAATACTGAAAAAGGTAAGAAGTATATTAATGAATTAGCTGAGAATAAGTCGATTGTAGCTGAAAATCGTCCGATTGAAGAACCAATTAAAGGTGACTCACAACTACGCCATCCTTCACTGAAATCATTTTCACGTCGGTTATGGGAAAAGAAATATAATGGAGATTTTGTAAAATCCACTCAATATGTCTTTAGAATATCAAAATATAGGAAGGACTTGCTTTGGATATGTCACTTACCTAAACGAATATTTAGAAAAATATTGAGAATTCTTCATATTAAAAAATAAGAATAGATGAAGATAGGAATTATTACTGTTCATAGGGCATACAACTATGGTTCTGTTTTGCAGTGTTATGCCTTACAAGAATATTTGAAGCGTTTAGGACATGACGTTTGGGTGATAGACTATCGCCAAAAGTGGACTGAAGCTGTTTATAAACCATTCAGCTTATATTATATATGGCATTTTATCAAGCAACATGACATACATGCCATTATCGGTTACTGGCGGGCAAGGAAAGAAAAAAGATATAACTGTAATATTGCGAATAAAATTTTTAGTTCGTTTTGTTCTAGGAATTTGCATTTAACGCCCTCTTGTCGGCGCAAAGTCCCACAAAATTTTGATGTGTATATTATCGGAAGCGATCAACTTTGGTCATATCAATGTGTTGGTGGAGAAGATAGAATATATTTGGGTCAATTTCAACGCCCTAAGAATAGTAAACTAATTGGTTATGCGATAAGCTCTAGTACGGGTTCGCTTTATAAGTTGGGAGGTGAAAAACTAAAGCGCGTATTAGCTAACTTTGATAAAATCTCATTACGTGAAAAAAGCAATTCAAAGATAGTTGAACAATTAACAGGCATTTCATTGCCAATAACCATAGATCCTACGTTATTGGCAGATGAAAATATTTGGAATTCGATGGTAGATACAGAAAAGTGGAGTAAACGCAATTTTATCGTTATTTACCAAGCGCGTCTGGTAGCAGGTAATCCGACTTATCTCTATGATAAAGCTTCTATAATAGCCTTACAAGAACAAGATATAGAAATTGTTGATTTAAGCTCAAAGACATATTCTGTAGAAGATTTTATTTCTGCCATCAAATATGCTAAATATGTGTTTACTACTTCATTTCATGCAGTTGTATTTTCTTTGATAATGGAAACGCCATGTTATGCCGTTTGTTTACGTGATGGATTGGATGTTCGTTATGTTGATCTTTTAAAGAACGTCGGCTTAGAAAAGGAACTCGTTGATTTTGATTTTGTTCCAAAATCTCTTGAAATAGATTTTACTGAAGTTAAAAGGAAATTATCAGCTTATAGGGAATTGTCGCTGAGTTTCTTGGACACAATCTAAATAATACTAAAATGAATGGAAATACATTTTCAGTAATTGTTTCTGTATATGATTTTGAAACATTTATTTAATATAATATAAATCAATTTTACTGTATTTTTATGCTTATATCATTTGCCTTGTTTGAAAGTACCTCCTTTTATGTTATAATAAATTAGAAGAAATGGAAGCCTTATAACAATAAGAAAGAATGTAATTCGAGACCCCTATAAGAAAAAATTGAACTCTATATTTCTTTTTGATATGATATATAAACATTAATTGGGATTATTTATATTTGAATATATAGAAAAATCGAATTTAAAGGTTAGTGAATGCCATGATGTCAAAAGATTGTTAGGATTGTGCGCTTATACAAATAAAGGATTACTTAGAAATGAATAAACTTCTATTAAGAGTTAAGAATTTTATAGAATGGATTTCTATACTTTTTTATAATACACTATTTTTTTTATGTGTATCCATATGGCGTAAGGATATTATTGTTAATTCGTTTTTAAAACAAATTGGAGGGAGAGATAAAATTAAACATTCTAATTTTGGAGATGATTTAAATTACTATTTAGTAAAAGAACTATCGGGTAAGAATGTCATTTGTTATAATAATTTATTGTTTAAATATTGTGGTATAAAGATATGTAATTTATTGTGTATAGGTTCAATTATTGGTATGCTGTCAGATAATAAGACAATAGTTTGGGGGGCTGGTGCAATTGAGTGTATGCCATTGAATTCTAAAAATAAACCTTCAAAGGTTTTGGCTGTAAGAGGACCTTTGACACGCGAATATTTGATAAAGTATGGTATAGATTGTCCAAAAATATATGGTGATCCGGCATTGTTACTTCCTTTGTTGTATATGCCAAAATCTAGGCATAAGATATATAAAATAGGAGTTATACCTCATTATGTAGATTTGGACTCTCATGTAGTAAATGAGTTTGTGAAGAAAGGAAATGGTACAATTAAGCTCATAAATGTTGTGAACTATACGGATTGGCATGATATAATTGATGAAATATGCAGTTGTGAGTTTATTATCTCCAGTTCACTACATGGTCTCATTGTTTCCGATGCTTATAATATTCCTAATGTTTGGGTTAAATTTTCATCCAAAATATGGGGGCATGATTTTAAATACCATGATTATTATGCTTCAGTTCACAAAGACAACGTGCTACCTAAGATTATAAAAACTATATCAGATATAGATAATCTATTTGATTTAAAAGATAAATGGAGACCAATAAATATAGATTTGACAGATTTAAAAAGAACTTGTCCTTTTGATTTTAAGAAAGTTCTTATAAAAGATAAATTGTGAAACTATCCCTAAATAATATGGTGTTATAGTTTCAATATATACTGAATCATATATGAATGATATGTATTCAAATTGTTGATATAAGAGCTGGAATTGTCACTGATAGGATAGTGGAAATATTTATTAATTCAATATAAATTGGCTGACTTTTGTAGATAGTGATGATTTTATCTCATTTGAGAATATTGGAAGGAACTGTTTAGGAGGTGATTTAGTTTTCAATATAATTTATTTAGACAAGAGTAAATTATTTAGGACTTATCCATGGAATACAAATATAGAAGATTTTGTGTAATTTTATTTGATTCATGTGTGGCCACAAGTTACATGCGGAACTGTTAAAAAGGATTTGATAATGTATTAGAGTATTCTATTGTTTTTTAAGATTTTATTATGTGGTGCTTAACTTAGATTTTTTATATCTTGCTTATACTTGTAATTAAAATAATTTTCAAGAGGATAATTCAAAATATGATAGTGTTTGTACGTTGGCCTTTTATTCCAACCTTTTCTATCAGACGACTATAATATAGTTTTTTATCAATGACACAAGTTGTATTGACTCTTAGTGGCAGGTGTCTATTATGGTACTATGTATTGCTGAATCATAATTTTGTAGGGATAGTTTATATCCTTGTTTAGGCCATAAGTCATATATGTATTCTTAATAAACACATTTACTTTTAATGAAACATAATAATAAAAAGCAATGAAATGCTTTTAATAATTAAGAGTCTAATTTAGCCATCATTGTTTAGTGTCTTTCAATAATAAAACTCAAATAAATAATTATGGTTCCTTTAATTTCTGTAATAGTTCCTGTGTATAATGCAGAGCAATATATTAGCAAATGTGTAAAAAGTATACTATCTCAAACTTTAAGTGATATTCAAATAATCTTAATAGATGATGGAAGTAAAGATAATTCCGGGAAGATATGTGATGACTATCAGAAGAAAGATAAAAGAATAGAAGTGATACATCAAGAAAACAGCGGTGTAATGAAAGCGCGGGCAGCAGGAGTATATATCGCGGATAGTGATTGGATCTGTTTTGTTGATGCAGATGATACAATCGCTCCAGATGCTTTGGAATGTATGTATTCACATGTTGCGAATGATATTGATATCGTAGTATTTGAAAGTCAGAAAGATACGATTTGCAATGCACAAGAATATATCCAACTATTGTTTAAATTTCAACTTTTGGCATTATGGGGAAAATTATATAGACGTGATTTGCTAAATACATATACACTATCCATACCTCCTCAGTTCAAGGTTGGAGAAGATTTTATTTGTCAATTACGTATTCTGTGTATGGTAAAAAGGAAGATACAACTGTGTTCAGAGAAAAAATATATTTATAATACTAATAATCCCAATAGCGTTCAAAAATCTCATCAAAAATTATACGAATATGAAATGGCTGTCTTAAATGAGGTTGCAGATATTATGGAAAGAATGCAATTAGATGAAGAACAAGCAAAAATCGCTTATTTAAAATGGAGAATAGTCTATTTAGGAGGTATGATAGGACTTCGTTATCCTGTTGATTACAAATGCGAATGGGTAATGCAATTAGAAAAAGAATGTAATTATTATTCACTATCCTCTAAAGAGCGTTTAACCATAAACGCAATCCATGTTCCATTCTTTCGCCTGTTTCTAATTGTGGAGAAATGTTTAAAAAAAGAAGCAAGAAACTTGATAAATAGAATCAAGAAAGACATCCTATAATATTTGTAAGAATTATCGATTAAAGATATTTAGGTTTGAAATTATTGTCAATATGTCTGTGGCCTTTGGTACTAATCTGCCTATTAGCGACAAGGGAAGCCAATATATTATAGGTCTATTTCAGGATGTGAAGATAGTGGAAGTGTTCAGGCATATATTGGCGTTGGGAAAAATGAAAGCATCTTTGGGGAGATATTTAAAGTAAAGATTATAATTTATATTTATGAGTAAGATATTGTTTTTCATTCCATCGCTTTTCAATTCAGCTGGTACAGAACGTATTTCCACAAGTCTTGCAAATGCTTTGCAGAAAAAAGGATATGATGTTGATTTTGTAGTTCATTCCTCAAGTAGGGAAAGTTTCTACAAATTAAATTCAGGTATAACTATTTATTCTTTATTCCTAAATGGGAATATAAATAATCATAAGATTAAAGCTGCCATTCGCCTTAGAAGTCTTATAAAAAGTCATAAATATGATATAATAATAAATGTAGGGGTGGCCTGTGCAAATGTAACAATGTTGGTTATGCCGCAGATGTTGGGATGTAAGGTCATATCTTGGGAGCATTTTTCAATTAAAGGGCTGAATTTCAAAAGACGCTTAAAACATTACATATCTGTGCTTTTTAGTAATTATACAGTTGTATTAACAAAGGCTGACAGGTCTGCTTATCCAAAAATTTTTGACTGTAAAATGGCTGTAATTCCTAATTTTACAGATATAAATCCTTTACAAAAAGTTTCATCTCTTTCAAATAAGGTTGTCCTTGCATGTGGGCGGTTGGAAGAAGAAGTAAAAAGATTCAATCTATTACTTCGAATTTGGAGTAGGGTTCATACTAAAATGCCAGGGTGGATTTTACGGATTGTGGGCGATGGAGATTCTTCTTTACTGAAGAATGAAGCTGAAGAACTAAAAATAAATGATTCCGTTCAGTTTGTTGGTAGATGTAGTGATATGAGTGTGGAATATTTAAATAGTTCATTATTTGTATTGACAAGTAAATATGAATCTTTCAGTTTAGTTATAATAGAGGCAAAGAGTTTTGGCATTCCCGTTATTAGTTTTGATTGTCCTTTTGGACCACGTGAGATCGTACAGAATGGAATGGACGGATTATTAATAGAAAATGACAATACAAGCGCTTTCTCTGAAGCGATGATTCGGTTGATGAAAGATGAGGAATTACGACAGAATATGGGACGAAGTGCAGTTTTAGACTATCTTGACAGATGGAATGTACATAAAATTATAGATAAATGGCTGGTTATCTTTAATAGTTAAATTTCATATGAAAGTTTCTGTAATAGTACCAATATATAATGTAGAGCGTTACATAGCACGGTGTGTTAAGAGTTTGATGGAGCAGACGTTACAAGAAGTGGAATATATTTTTGTAGATGATTGTGCCACAGATAAGAGTATGGATGTTTTAAAGCGGACATTGAACGAATATCCAAATAGAAAAAGCAATGTAAGAATTCTTAAACATAAAGAAAATCAAGGACTTCCAGCGGCAAGAAATACAGGATTAAAATCAGCTACGGGGAAATATATATTTCATTGCGATAGTGATGATTATGTGGAATCAGATATGCTGAAAAGACTTTTTGAATTTGCGGAAGAACAACATGCGGATTATATTTGGTCTGATTATTATGTGTCATTGATTGATGGTAGCTATTACAAGAAACAGCCGGGATATGTTGATGTAGATCAGGCTTTTCGAGGTCTTTTATGTGGAGAAATGGTTTATAATGTATGGAACAAATTGGTCCGCAAAGATTTATATAATAATATTTTTTTTCCAAGTGGTAATGCTATGGGAGAAGATATGACAATGATTATGTTATTGGCATGTGCGACCAAAGTGGCTTATCTTCATTACGGAGGATATCATTACGTAACTACAAATCCTGGAGCTCTGACAAAAAAAATTTGTAACGAGAAGAGCTTAAAGGAATTGTTATACAATATAAAACGTACATCTGATTTTGTATCAGAGAAATTTGGTAATAGATATTCATATGAACTTAGCTGTTTCAAATTAAACATAAAATGGTCGATATTAGCTTTTAACAATGACATTAAAAGTTATAAATTATGGCATGATTCTTTTCCTGAAGCTAATGTCTATATTTTTAAGCAAAATGTAAGTATACGGATAAAACTTGTAGAATGGTGTGCTTCTAAAGGGTTATATTGGTTAGTGAAACTGCATTATCTGTTAGTTATAAAGTTCTTCTATACAATAACAGGGAAATAGAAATATATGAAAATTATTGTAAATATGGCCTGTGGCCTTGCCAACCGTATGTTCCAATATAGCTACTATCTTTTCTTGAAACGTCAGGGTTATCAAGTACAGGTTGATTTCTATCATTCTGCTAAATTGGCTCATGAAAAAGTAGCTTGGAACGATATTTTTCCGAAAGCAAAGATAGATCAGGCTTCTTCTTGGGATGTGCTGAAATTAGGAGGAGGTCCTAATCTTTTTTCAAAGATTCGTCGGAAATATCTGCCGTTTCTTTCTGGCGTGGTCAATATGCCTACGGCCTTTGATGTTGATTTGCCTGTGGCTAGCAAGAAAGCTCAATATGTCATAGGTGTATTTCAGAATGCTAAGATGGTGGAAACAATAGAAAAAGACGTGAAGCGTTGTTTTACATTCCGGCCTTTTACTGATGAAAAGAATAGAAAACTGGAAAAAGAGATGGAAGAATGCGAGTCCGTTGCCATCCATGTTCGTAAAGGAAAAGACTATGCACAGCGCGTTTGGTATCAGAATACGTGTCTTGTGGAATATTATCAAAAGGCGGTCCGGCTAATGGCTGAAAAGGTTAATCACCCTAAGTTTTATGTCTTTGCAGACAATCCAGAATGGGTGAAAGAACACTTTAAAGATTTTGATTATACATTGGTTGAAGGAAATCCAGCCAGTGGATGGGGAAGTCATTTTGACATGCAGTTGATGAGTGTATGCAAGCATAATATTATATCAAATAGTACCTATAGTTGGTGGAGTGCATTCCTGAACGCACATTCCGACAAAATTGTTGTTGCCCCCAATATTTGGTTTAACCCGGATAGTTGTGCGGAATTTACTTCTGAAAGAATTTTGTGTAAAGAGTGGGTTGCTGTATAAAATCAAAACAGATGGAATATAAGGTTTCGGTTATCATACCGGTCTATAAGGTTGAGAAGTTCATAGAGCGATGTGTACGGTCGCTTATGGAGCAAACGATGACGGATGTTGAGTACGTTTTTGTAGATGATGCCTCGCCCGATAGTAGCATCGCTATATTACACAGAGTGCTTGCAGACTATCCAGAGCGAATCTGTCACGTGAAGATTCTGACTCATACTGAAAACCAAGGGCTTCCGGCTGCTCGCAACACAGGTCTTACTGTGGCTTCTGGAGAATATATATTTCATTGTGATAGCGATGATTTTGTAGAAAAAGATTTGCTGTCAACACTATACGAAGCAGCATATCGAGAAAAGGCAGATGTTGTTTGGAGTGATTATTATATCTCTTATCCGGATAATGAACGCTATTTGAAACAACCTTCTTATGATACTCCGGAAGCTGCTTTGAAAGGGATGCTTCATGGACGGATGAAATATAATGTATGGAACAAACTAGTCAAGCGTAGTCTATATAGAGATTATCATATCATATTTCCGGCTGGATATGCTATGGGTGAAGATATGACGATGATGTTTCTTTTTTCATACGCACATAAGGTGGCGTATGTGGGAAAGGCTTTATATCATTATGTTTCCAATAGTGCATCAATGACAAATGTTTTCCAACCGAAGCATTTGATTGAATTGAAATATAATTCAGACCGCGTGCTTTCATTTCTTGAAAAACGCTATCATGGAGCATGGCGTGAAGAAGGGTATTCATTTATGCTTTTGATGAAGTGGCCGTTTTTAGCAGGACATACCAGTAAGTTATATCCGTTTTGGAAAGAATGGTATCCTGAATCAAATAGTCATATATGGAACAGTAAAGAAGTTTCGTTAAGAATACGTTTGGTGGAAGCTTGCGCTGCTCATGGCCAGTTCTGGCTAGTGACATTGCACGACTGGATTGTTCTACGTTTTCTTTATAGCATTATGTATAAAAAATAATTGTCTATAAAATTGTGGTATCTATTGAAAATAAATTTTCACGTGTCAATACGATAAACTAGAAAATATGAAAATAATACAAGTGCTGTTGACTCTTGTTTTCACCAGTTTTTTCTTCTTTCCATTTTATCCTACTTTTTTGTCGACTGTCAATACAAAAATGATGTTGGCAGCCATGGGAGGAATTCTTTTATTGATGAAATTAGCGAGAAATAGAAGTGCGCAGATTGATAAAGGTATTTTTTCAGTATCATTGTGGGCAGCGTTAGTTTCTTTGGCTAGTTTGATATCGATGGTGTTAAATAATACGCCGGATGACTCTTATCTGGGATATGTAGTATCCATGTGGGTTTGGTTAGCAGCTGCATATTTTGTGGTAAGTGTTATTAAATTTACACATGGAACAGTGACGGTGGAAAATGTTTGTACCTATCTTATTTCGGTTGGGGTGTTGCAGTGTTTTTTAGCAATTGCCATTGATACAATTCCAGCGGTTAAGATGGTTGTTGATAGTATATTGGATGGCGAAGGCTTTATGGGTAAAAACGAAAACCGTCTTTATGGTTTGGGCTGTGCATTAGATGTAGCTGGTACCCGTTTCTCTACATTGTTGGTAATGATTGCTTTTCTGTTACCTAAAGCAGCACAAAAGGAGAAGGGGGAATTTTATATCACATTACTTTTAGCTGCATTTTGTATTATAACTTGCATAGGAAGTGTTATTGGTCGAACAACTGTTGTGGGAGTTGGACTGTCGCTTGTGTATTTGTTTTATACGTGTTATTTTAAAAGAGATATTTCTGAATACGCTCGGATAAAATTGACGCGTTGGGTTGTAGGCGGAATGTGCGTAAGTATTATGGTTGCTATGGGATTATATAACTTCAGTCAGCAATGGCAGAATTATTTTCAGTTTGGGTTTGAAGGTTTTTTCAGCTTGGCAGAGAACGGACGTTGGGAAGTACGTTCTAATAATCAATTAGCTGCCCAGTTTATTTTTCCGGACAATGCATGGACTTGGCTTATTGGAGATGGGCACATGGCTCCAACAACTATCGATCCCTATTATGTAGGTAAAGTATGGACTGGTTTTTATAAAGGTACAGACGTAGGATATTCACGTTTCTTATTTTATTTTGGGCTTACTGGTTTAATTACATTCTCATTTTTCTTTGTGAAAGTATGTCAGGTATGTGCCAGTAAGATAAAGCCGTATAGGGATATGTTTATTATCTTTTTGTTAATAAATTTCATTGTATGGCTCAAGGTATCAACTGATATATTTCTTGTTTTTGCACCATTCCTATGTTTAGCAGCATCTGCGAACGAAGATAATAAAGAGTTAATAGAGTCATGAAAATCATCTATTGCACCCACTCTACATATAACCCTGGAGGCATGGAACGGGTACTTCTGAACAAGGTTACTTACCTTTCACAACTTCCTGGATGGGAGGTTGCTGTGGTAACAACCGACCAACACCAGCGTTCTCCTTTTTATCCGTTTCCGGAGAAAGTATGCATGACGGATTTGGGAATCAATTACTCGGAGGATAATGGAAAAGGAGCATGGAAAAAGATAACCGGCTATCTCCGTAAAAGGAAGGAGCATAAACGGAAACTGACGGCATTGCTTCTGAAAGAGAAACCGAACATTGTGGTGTCGCTTTACCCTTCTGAATCTTCATTTATCCCGGATATAAAGGATGGAAGCAAGAAAGTGCTGGAGCTGCATTATTGCAAGTTTTTCCGCTTGCAGTATGGACGGAGAGGGCTGCTGGGATGGATTGATAAACTGCGTACACGGCAGGATGAACAGATAGTACGTCGTTTTGACAAGTTTGTGGTGCTGACCAATGAAGACAGGGGGTATTGGGGAAATTTGCCGAACATCGAGGTGATTCCCAATGCAGCCATGCATGTGAGTGATGCTTATTCGGATGTGATGAACAAGCGGGTGATTGCGGTGGGACGTCTGGACTATCAGAAAGGGTTTGATCGCCTGATTCAGGCTTGGGAGTTGGTTCAGTATACCGGGAAGTTTACCGACTGGAAATTGGATATTTTTGGTCAGGGAGAATGGCGAGAGATGTTGCAGCAGATGATTGATAAGGCGGAACTGCAGAATACAGTCTGCCTTAACCGACCTACTAAGCAGATAGGGGAAGAGTATGTGAAGAGTGACATGCTGGTGATGAGTTCCAATTATGAAGGTTTTCCGATGGTGATGATTGAGGCGATGGCCTGTGGGCTTCCCGTGGTATCGTTTGACTATAAATGTGGCCCAAAAGATATTATCCAAACCGGTATAAATGGTTTGTTGGTTCCGAATGGAGATATTCAGGCGTTGGCTGATGCGATGATGAAAGTGATGGAGGATGAAGCTTATCGGAAAATGTTGTCGCTGAATGCCCGAAAAGTGGTGGACACTTATTCAGAACAGGCGGTCATGTCACAATGGATTCGCTTGTTTACTTCAATAACTGCAAAATGAAAACATTGCTTCAGATAAATCCTGTGTTGCGTGTCTCTACTTCTACGGGGCGCATCATGCAGGAAATTGGGGAACTGGCTATGCAGAACGGCTGGCAGAGTTACATTGCTTACAGCCGTGGACGTGATGGCATAAAGCCTTGCCGTTCAAAGCTGGTGCCGGTAGGCAACAAATGGAGTGTGGCATGGCATGGGCTGGAAACGCGCTTGTTTGACCGTCATGGACTGGCTTCTTCATTGGCTACTCGGCAATTTATCCGGCAGATTGAACGGATTCAGCCGGATGTGATTCATATACACAACATTCATGGCTATTTCCTGAATTACCGGATTTTGTTTGAGTATTTGTCAAAATGCAATATTCCGGTAGTGTGGACTGTACACGACTGCTGGCTTTATACGGGACATTGTTATTATTATTCTTATGTGAACTGTAACCGTTGGCAGGATGGGTGCGGAGAGTGTCCTCAGCGTAAGGAATTTCCGGCAAGTTTGTGGGCAGACCGTAGCCGGCAGAACTATCTTGATAAGAAGGAGGCTTTTACTTCCATGCCGCAAGACAAACTGGTGATTGTACCGGTATCCAATTGGATAAAGTCGGAGATGCAGCAGTCTTTTTTCTGCGGATATAATTTCCAGGTGATTCATAATGGTATCAATACGGAGGTGTTTCGTGTATATGATGCACAGGAAGTAAGGGAGAAATATGGGCTGGGCGATAAGCATGTGTTGCTGGGGGTAGCCAGTATCTGGAGCCGGGAAAAGGGACTGGATGATTTCATTCAGATGGCTGCTCTTCTGAAGAAGGAAGAACTGATTGTGCTGGTGGGAATCAAACCGGAGGAAAGAAAGAGACTGCCTGAAAATATCATTGGTATAGCCCGGACAGAGAATATACAGCAGTTGGCCGGACTGTATTCTATAGCCGACGCGTTTATTAATCCTACCTGGCAGGATAATTATCCTACGGTCAATATGGAGGCGATAGCTTGCGGTACTCCGGTGGTAACTTACCGGACAGGAGGAAGTGTAGAAGCTGTGACGGATGAAACCGGCTTTGTAGTGGAGCAGGGTGATTATAAGGAGTTGCTGGAAGCAGCACGAATGATACGGCAGCGGGGTAAGTCTTATTATCAAAGCCGGTGTCGGGAATATGCATTGATGCATTTTAAAAAAGAAGATCGTTATTCTGACTATATCCGTTTGTACGACGAACTGACGAAACGTGGTTAATCGTGTAAATGATTTGCTATGAATTTTTCTGATTGCTTCTAGAGTGAGGCTGCTAAATATTGGGATGTGCTGATTGAAGGTGCATATCTATTATTCTAAATTAACTCGAAAACATACTCGGATACCCTGAAATGGTGAAAGTGAATGCCGGCCGACAAATGTGTAGGCAATAGCATTTTCTGGGAATAAATTGAAGTCTATGAATGTGGAAAATCTGAAAGTATTGCAACTAGGAAAATTCTATCCCATACGTGGAGGAGTTGAAAAAGTTGCATTTGATTTAATGAAAGGACTGTCCGAAAGGGGAATCGGATGTCACATGCTGTGTGCAGCAGAGGAAGGGGAGGACCGGATTATCTTGCTGAATGAGCATGCACAGCTGATTTGTACCCATACTTGGGTTAAAGCTTGTGCAACGATGATTTCGCCTTCCATGATTTTCACTTTGCGTAAAATTTGTGGAAAGTATGATATAATTCATGTACATCATCCTGACCCTATGGCTTGTTTGGCCTTGTTCCTTTCTGGATATAAAGGAAAAGTAGTGCTTCATTGGCACAGTGACATTCAAAAGCAAAAGATGTTGCTGAAGCTGTATTATCCTTTGCAGCAATGGCTGTTGAAGCGTGCTGATGTGATTGTGGGAACTTCTCCCGTCTATTTGGCAGAATCGCCTTTTTTACAACACGTGCAGCATAAAACGGTCTGTCTGCCTATCGGAGTAGAACCGATGCAACCTGTACCGGAAGCGGTGAAGGCCCTCAGAAGTGAGTATCCGGGCAAGAAAATCGTGTTTTCACTTGGTCGTCTGGTAGCCTATAAAGGGTACCGTTTTTTAGTGGAGGCAGCCCAATATTTGAAGGATGATTTTGTGGTGCTGATTGGGGGATCCGGGGCTTTGAAGGAAGAGCTGCAGAAGGAAATTGTTTCCTTGAATTTGCAGGAAAAGGTGAAACTGTTAGGGAGAGTCAGCGACGAGGAACTGCCTGCCTACTACGGAGCCTGCGATGTATTTTGCATGAGCAGTGTGCAGAAAACAGAAGCGTTTGGTATTGTGCAGATAGAAGCAATGTCGTGCGGAAAGCCTGTGGTAGCTACCAGAATACCTCAGTCAGGAGTGTCCTGGGTGAATGAAGAAGGTGTATCGGGGATGAATGCGGAACCGGGGAATGCGCAAGATTTAGCCCGGGCAATTGAAGCGGTAACGGAAAATGGGGAGGTCTATCGGAATTTTTCGGAAGGTGCGACTAAACGTTATCGTGACATGTTTACGAAGGAATGTATGATTGATAAATGTTTAACCATATATTTGGAGTTATGAAAAATGTAAACAAAGAAGATGTCATGTCCAAAGCCATGATGGCTTATGTGGCAAAGGACCATTATTATTATCCGAGTGCGGGGATGTCGGTTACAGCTTGCAGAGTGAAACGTGTGGCTGATGTAATTGTAAGCTTGATAGCCTTGATTATTTTTTCTCCGGTGTTTTTACTTATTTCCTGGTTAATCAAGCATGAGGATGGGGGACCAGTAATTTTTAGTCAGGAACGTATCGGGTATGGCGGAAAGCCTTTCATTTTGTATAAGTTTCGATCGATGTCGGTCGATTCGGAATCGGATGGAAAACCGGCTCTTTGCCAGAAAAATGACCGGAGGCTGACCCGAATTGGAAGTTTTCTACGAGTGCATCATCTGGATGAATTGCCGCAACTATGGAATGTGTTGAAAGGAGAAATGAGTTTTGTAGGGCCACGTCCGGAACGGAAATATTTCGTGGATAAGATTAAGGCCATCAATCCGGATTATGAGTTGTTGTATCGTTTGCGTCCGGGGCTGTTTTCTAAAGCGACTCTTTACAACGGCTACACTGATACGATGGAAAAAATGCTGGAACGTCTTAGAATGGATTTGGAATATATGCGTACCCGCTCTTTATGGATGGATATTAAAATCGTATGGCTTACGGCCATGTCCATTTTTATGGGTAAAAAATTCTAATAGATTTGATATGAATAAGATAGAGATACGTAAAGGAATTCAACTGCGTAAGATTGGCAATCGCTACATGATTGTGGATGCCTGTGCTGGTAATGTAAATATGAGTAAAGTGTATAGCTTGAATCAGACGGCAGCGTGGATATGGCAGTGTGTAGCTGATGGGTGTAACACTTTGGATGAACTGACAGAACGCTTGTGTCAGGAATATAAAGTCGATGCAGAGGTGGCCCGCCGTGATTTGGAGAAACAGTTGGCAGACTGGCAGGCTTTTGGATTGATTGGTTAGGAAAGGTTTTACTGTGAAAAAGATATGAAGAAGGTACAGAAAGCATTACTTGTGTTGTTGAGAGCAGGACTATGGGAGAGCAAGATAGAAGATTTGTCTTGTTTTCCAATGTCTGCAGGGGAGTGGAAGAACTTGTACCTTTTGTCAAGGCAGCAGACTGTTACTGGAATTGTTTTTCAGGGAATACAGTATTTGCCTGAACATTTTTTACCGGCAGAAGAACTGCTGGTTCGATGGATGGCAGAAACAGATGCTATTGAGCGTAAAAATATGCAGATGAACAAGGCGCTGGAATTATTGGTGCAATGGTTTACCGAAAGCGGAGTTCAGCCTGTATTACAGAAGGGGCAAGGAATTGCCTCGTTATATGAGAACCCTTTGTTACGCGAATGTGGGGATATTGATTTTTATTTCGATAGCCGGCAGATGTTTGAAAAAGCTTTTTCTCTTATCCGTCAGTGTGGCTTGCGGGGAAAGGTACAAGCCGATCAGAGTGTGACCTACGCATGGAAGGGAGTAGAAGTGGAGCATCATACGTGCTTGCTGGACTTGCATAATCCTTTTTTACAACGTTATGCAAAAGAGCTGGAACAGCAATATGGATATAATCACATGAGCTTGGAAGGAGGACAGGATGTAAGGATTCCTTCTCCTGTATTGAATCTCCTGCTTCAGAGCTTACATATTTTAAAGCATGCTTTGGGATGGGGAATCGGATTGCGTCAGTTGTGTGATATGGCCCGCAGTTGCTATAAGTTGCATGATGAGGTGGAATCCGAAGAAATGAAAAAGATTACATTACAATTGGGAATGGATAGATGGCAGCAGTTGCTACATGCATTTTTGGTGGAGCATCTGGGACTTCCAGTGGCGTATCTTCCTTATCAGGAGGTAGCTTCAGATTCATCCCCTTTACTTGATATTATCTGGAGGGGCGGGAATTTTGGTTTGTATGTTCCCGGACATCAGCGGAAGTCACAATCGCTTTTGGCCGGCAAATGGCAGACGGCATGTGCTTTTCAGCGTAATATTCGTTTTGCATTTCGTTATGCGTCCAAAGAAGGTTTTTGGGTATTTTCCAGTTTGTTGAAAGGACAATTGAAATGAGAATAGAATATCAGTTTTCTATCGCAGGATTTGAGGTGAGTGTCAGTTTTCCGGATGAATGGGATGCTGATACCTTATTACCCTCTTTTCGTCCCTTCTATGGTAAGAAGGAGGGGCCGGAAAAAGCTTTGCTGAAGTGTACGGTGTGTACTTCGGTGGGAAATAAGGCAGCGATGCCTTCGGGTGAATTAATCGAGAATACGCTCAGCGATATGGGCTACGTTAGTTTGTATAAAGAAGCAGAAGGGTATTGTGTCACACTTTCTGCAGAACAGGGAGGAACATTGCATGTCATGCAGGCTGACAGACGGTTTTCAACTGTCAGGGTGTATTTGCACGAAGAAGACAAACGGGCTGGGCATGCATTGTCTTCCTTGCTTCGTATTGCTTATTCACAGGCCGTACTTTACCGGGATGCCGTATCCATTCATGCTTCGGCTGTCTTTTGTGAGAACCAGGCTTTCCTTTTTATGGGGAAGAGTGGAACGGGCAAAAGTACACATTCTGCGTTGTGGTTGAAATATATCCCGGGAACTGAATTGCTGAATGATGATAATCCGACCTTACGTATTGTGAATGGAAGAGTGTATGCCTACGGTACTCCTTGGAGTGGCAAGACTCCTTGCTATAAGCCGCTCTCTTATCCGGTAGGTGGAATGGTGCGTTTGAAGCAGGCTCCTGTAAATCGTTTTTTTCGCCAGCAAGAGGTCGAAGCTTTTATTGCACTTTTTCCGGGATGCTGTGTCATTCATCAGGATGCGGAATTACGTGCTTGCCTTTATGACACGTTGATTCGGATGGTAGAACAAGTTCCTGTGGGAGTCTTGGAATGCAGACCCGATGAGGAGGCAGCCCTGTTATGCCGGAACATGTTACTTCGAACAGACAAATAGAAATAAATTACTAATAACTTAACTATACCTAAACGTATGAAAAAACCAGTCTATTTATGGGCAAGCTTGCTTGCCGTGTTGCTGTTGACTTCCTGTGCGTCGCGCAAGAATTTCGTGTATTTGCAGGATATGGAAATGGGACTGAAATATCCCATTGAAACCAAGCATGAGGCAGTGGTGCATCGGGATGACCGTCTGAGCATTACTGTCAGCTGCAAAAATCCGGAGCTGGCCATTCCGTTCAATATTTACGATGGTACATTCCGTGTAGGAACGGATGGAAGCGTAACTGCAGATGCTTCGAGCAAGGTGAACGAGAAAGGTTATCGTGTGGATGTAAACGGTGACATTGATTTCCCTATTTTGGGTAAGTTGCACATTGAAGGAATGAAAGTAAGCGAAGTGCGCGACTTAATCAAGCAGAAAATTGAAGAGGGAGAATATATGAAAGACCCGCTGGTTTCTATTGAGTTCTTAAATTTTAAATATACGGTGCTGGGAGCTGTGGGAAGTAATGGAACCTATACCGTGGACGGGGATCGCGTGACATTGCTGGAAGCCATAGCCAAGGCGGGAGATTTGACTTCCAAGGCCAAAGTAGACCGGGTAGCTGTAATTCGTGAAATAGAGGGCGAACGTCAGATTTTTATGCACGACCTGCGTACCAAGGACATATTTGATTCTCCCTGCTTCTACCTTCAGCAGAATGACATTGTATATGTAGAGCCTAAGTACAAGAAAAAGGATGTGGAAGACCGGGGATGGCAGGTTGCTACAACTTTGTTGTCTGTCGTAACGGCCGTATGCTCAATCTTGTGGGCAATCAAGTAAGGATGATTCTAATTAATAGTTACAAAACGATATGCAGACGAACAATTCTTCTAACAAGAATGACCAAGGGCTGAATATAGTGGATTTATTCATGTATTTGGCTTCTCAATGGAAGTGGTTCTTACTTTCCATTTTGATTTGCGGTGGGATTGCGTGGTATAATTATGCCCGTGCTCCGCTGGTGTACTTTCGTTCGGCTACGGTCATTATCAAAGATCCGTCGAACAAAGCCAGTACTTCCGGTCTGGACCGCTTCGATAATTTTATTAACAAGGTGAATGTGGCCAATGAAATATTGCAGTTCCGTTCCAAGAAGCTGATGCGTGAGGTGGTACAGCGTGTACATGCCGATGTGAGCTATCAGATAAAGGACGGTTTGCGCAGCAATGAGTTGTACAACGAATCGCCCGTATTGGTCAGCCTTCCGGATGCATTGCCCGAACAAAGCTTCTCTTTTACGATGACCCTGAAAGATGCAAAGACGGTAACCCTCTCTGATTTCTCGGGAATTGAAGCGAAACCGTCGTATGAGGTGGCGTTGAATGATACGGTGGCAATCATCGAAGGGATGAATGTGGTGGTGACTGCAACCAATTACTTGCGCGATTCCTGGCTGAATACGCCTATACGGGTACAGAAACTTCCGGTAGAATCGATGGTGAATTATTATAAGAATGCGTTGGGCATTCAGCAGGAAGAAGAGGAAGCTTCCATCCTTACTCTGGCTTTGAAAGACAGTTCACCAGCCCGTGCGGAAGATGTGCTGAATACATTGATTACAGTGTATAATGAGGAAGCTATCAAAGAAAAAAATCAGGTGGCAGTGAATACTGCTAACTTTATCAATGAGCGTCTTATCATCATTGAACGTGAGTTGGGAAATGTAGAATCCAATCTGGAATCGTTCAAGCAGCGGAATCAGATTGTGGACATTGCGTCCTCGGCAGGTATGTATATGACTGAATCGCAGAAATACAATGCCGATGCCATGGAACTGGAAACTCAACTTCGTCTGGCTAATTTTATTAAGGATTACCTGACAGACCCTAGTAAGGAAACCGACCTGATACCTTCTAACACGGGAATCAGCGATATGAACATTGAAAATCAGATTAGTCTTTACAATGCGGCAAAATTGAAGCGTGACCACTTGATTGATGACAGTAGTGTGAACAACCCTGTGGTGCAGGAACTCAACAATTCGCTTCGTGCCATGAAGCAAAGTATTATTCGTGCTGTGGACAATATGATTGTCAGCCTGAATGTGAAACGTAATGACGCACAGAACCGTGAAATGCGTGCCCAGGACCGTGTGACGGCTATTCCGACAAAAGAACGGCAGATGCTGTCTATCGAACGTCAGCAGAAAATCAAGGAAGCCCTTTATCTGTTCCTGCTGAACAAACGTGAGGAGAATGCCCTTTCACAGGCCATGGCCGACAACAATGCCCGCGTGATAGACGGAGCAGAAGGAAGCAATGCACCGATTTCTCCCAACCGCAACCGTATCCTGTTGTTGGGATTGCTGGTGGGAATCGCTTTGCCGGGAGCGGTTTGTCTGGCTATTCTCTTTATGGATACACGGGTTCACGGACGGAAAGACATAGAAGGAGCTACTTCCGTGCCTTATTTAGGAGAAATTCCGTTAGATAAAGAAGCCATGAAAGATCACCGGAAGAAGGTGATGGCAGTGAAAGAGCAGGGTGATGACATTGTGTCGGAAGCCTTCCGTATTTTACGTACTAACATGGCTTTCCTTTCCAAAAAAGACAAGCCTGCGCAGGTAATTACCTTTACTTCGTTCAATATCGGAGCCGGAAAGACCTTTATTGCACGCAACTTGTCTATGAGTCTGGCTTATATGAAAAAACGGGTAGTCATGGTCGATTTGGATATTCGTAAGGGAACATTAAGCCGTCATTTCGGGCACTATCATGTAGGTGTTACCAATTATCTGTCGGACAATACGGTGAAGGTGGATGATATCATACAGCATCAGGAAGGGTTTGACCTGATTCCGGCAGGTATTCTGGCACCCAATCCGGCTGAATTGTTAATGGACAATCGTTTGGATGAACTGATGAATGAACTGCGTACCCGTTATGATTATATCATTGCCGACAATGTGCCGGTGGGTTTGATTGCCGATGCTACGATTGCAAACCGTATAGCCGACCTGACCATTTTTGTGGTACGTGCAGGCAAGCTCGACCGTCGTCAGTTGCCGGATATTGAGAAACTTTATCAGGAAAAGAAACTGAAGAATATGGCACTGGTTCTGAACGGGGCCAATCCGGAACGTCATGGCTATGGTTATAGTTACGGGTATGGTTACGGTTATGGTTATAGAACTAAGAAAAAGAAAACATTTTTTTAAAATAAATGCGTATGAAAAAACAAAATGAGAGTTTAGTAAGGGTCTTATTTAGGGAGACCAAAGTTAATTTTTTAAATCTAAAAAGAAAGTGAGGATTTTATGAAGAATCAAGAACAAAAAGAGTATGAAGCTCCGCAAACTACTTGTCTGGAGGTAGAGCTGGAGCAGGGGTTTATGAAGGCCTCGGTGTTTGAAGAAAAAGAGAATACGGAAAGCTTGACAATTGAAGATCATAATGTGGACGAGACGTTTGATTTTTCTGGAGATAGTTGGGACTAATATGTGTAACAAAAAATAAGACAATATGAAATATCTTAAATATATAACGAATGGAGCATTATTTGCTCTGTTGTTAGCAGGCTGTTCTGATGATTTGGATAATAAACCGGTAGTATTACCTATAAGCGGTGACGAAATTGAGTTCGGAGCTGCTCCTGGTGGTTTCACTGATGTAAACCCTGAAAGTAGGACTATCTATGATGTTCCCGCTGGTTCTACTTTTGATAACTATCAATTATTAAATATCAAATGGCAATATGGTATTGACCAGGTGCGTGTGTATTGTCCTGAAGGAGCTGAGGGATTCAGAACTGCCGACTATACGGTAAAAGAAGCAACTGATGCTTCTTCCGGTACTTCTACGGGATTTCTTGTGAAGAACGGTGAAACCGGTGTGCGTTGGGGAAATACAGGAGATACGCATAATTTCTATGCTTTCTATTCATTGGGTAAGATTGATGAAGGACTTCAGACCGGTACTACAGTAAAGGCTACTATTCCAACCGGACAGGAGGGTGGTGAATTGAAGACTTATAATAATAAAGGTGAGGAAGACAAAAACGGTACTTTCAAAGTTATTACTCCTGATATGACTTTCTGCATGATGGCAGGAAAAGGAACATGGAATCCCGGAACTGATAAGAATGTTGCCTTGACATTCACACCGATTGTAACAGTGCTCGATGTGCTGGTAAATGGGCCGTCAGATGTAGAGTTCATGAATATCGTTTCCATTTCAGTAAGAAGCAAATCTGGTAAGAATATCGTGGGTACATTCTCGTATGATGTGAAGAGCGGAAAGTATGACTTTTCTGCTACGGATGGTAGTAATACCGCCACTTCCATTGCTACGGTTCAGACCATAACAGATAATAATCCGGTGAGACTCGAACAAGGCCAGCAACTGAATGTGAAATTCTTCCTGTTGCCGAGAGACATTAGCGAGGGAGATTTAGTGGTTTCTGTACTGACAGAAGGTGGAGTAGTATATAGTAAAACTATATCAGGAACCAGTACTACTCCTGAAGGAGGTACTGGCGATGGCGTATTGGAAGCCGGTCTTATCACCCGTATCAAGACTCCGAAATTGGGTGGACAGGAAGCTAATAACTGGATGAGCCAAATTCCAGATAACGCACTTTTCACGCAGTTGTCTTTGCCTGGCAGTAAGAACTCATTTGCCTATACCGTGGATGCCGGTTACGATCCGCAAACCGGTCTTTCCAAATTTTATCAAGCTTTGCCACCTTTGGGAATTAATGCTACTGTAAATACTACCACGCAGTTTGATGAGGGTGTCCGTGTCTTTGATGTACATTTGAATATTGCCCGTCGTACTCCGGTTGTATATGCCGGTGGTGCAAATGTCAGTCCGGAAATCACATTGGCAGCAGTGTTGAATACATTGAGAGATAAAGTGAATCCAGACTATAAAGTGAATCCAGACAATGAAACTGCAAGTGAATGTGCTGTTGTCTTTCTTAATTATGTGAATGATGGTAATACTGTTTCTGAATGGTTGTCTGTGGTAATGGATGCGTTGGATAGTTGGAATAGCTCTAATAGAGGGATACTGACTACTCTTGATCAGAATACTACCATGGGGGATGTGCGGGGTAATGTAGCCGTTATTATAAATCTTCAGATAAGTGATAGACCAACGGGAAGTGTCCCTGTGAATTATATAAATAATTTTTCAACCAGTGTACAGAATACCAGTATTGTGTCTGCACCGTATAGTAGTGGTGCAACTGTACGTATTCAGAATCTGCAGCAGTGTAATAATCCGGAGATAACTTCTGGTGAAACTCCTTATGTATATAAGGGCGAAGGCATTGGTCTCGTGCCTTATTTTATTACCCGTGAGAATAAGTTGTATGGGGCAAGCTTTAATTTGATTGAGACGAAGAGGGATTTGATGAAAGCACTGAATCTTGAAATTGCTCAAGGAGGACAAAATCTTTATATCAATGACTTGTCGGGATTCTGCGTTACTAAAAATCAATCAAGTACCGGATACTTGAATTATGATGCATATGTATGTGAAGACTATTGGCTTTTGGGTACGCATTATCGTTGGAGTTCGGTTGATGGTGAGAGCGGAGGACCTATATATGATTACGCTAATTTCCCATTAGATGAATCAGACTATGTAGGTGTAAGTTCGTCTGCGGAGCGCCCAGATGCATCTCGTGATTATTTAGATAAAAAGTGGTTGGTGACTGCAGGTAATGATTTAGGTAACGGCGGTAATACCTGCCTGTTTGCCGAACTGTTCAATGGTGAAGCTGTTACAGAATATTCTTCTCTAATTGGTGACTTGCGTCAGCCTTTGGGAATCGTATTGATGAACTTTGCAGGTGTAGCAACAGTTGAAGCTAGTAATAGAAGTTATGCTGTACAGGGTATACGTCTTCCGGGATTGATTATGATGAATAACTTCATGTTCCCTCTAAAAACTGGTACAACAACCACAAGGTCATCTTCTGATACCTCATATTCCAAAGAAGGAAACGTATGGGATTAATCCATGAGAAGAATGAATGAGATAAAGAAATTTTTACTTCCGGCAGCCGCAATGTTTATCTTCAGCGGCTGCACGGAAGAATTTCTATCCGATACAGAGGTGATGGGCAATACTACCATTGTAGGGCGCATGGCAGAGAAATCTCAGACGCGTACCTGCATTGGTTCTGACGGAACTTCGGATGTGAACATTCATTGGTCTCCGGCTGATAGCATTGGTGTATATGGAGAAAGATCCAAGAATGTACTGTTCGTAAACCGTAATACAGTAGCTTCGGCAGAGGGACAATTTGTCGGTTATCTTTCTTCCAGTGCTCCGCTGTATGCCTATTATCCGTATAGTAAGGAGAATGCAGGAGCAGACTATACTTCGCTGAAAGGAAACCTACCTTTGGTTCAGTATTTTGATATGTCAACCGGCAGTTTGCAGGGAGACTACAAAGTAGGCGTTCCGCAGAATTCACAGTCTGAAGACGGCGCGTATGTCTTTGATTTCGAACATCTGTTCTCATTGCTGGAATTTGATATCAATGCTACGGGTACAGCTCTGGAAGGCGATCGTCTGGAACGTATTACACTGACTTTGCCCGATGGTCGTCAGGCGGGAGGTGACTTTACGTTTGATGCTTCTACGAAAAATGTTGTATGGGGTACTGCTCCGGCAAATGCCAATGTCATTGATATGGTATGGACTGACAAACCGGCACTGATGAATGGTAGCCAATATAAGGGTTATATCACATGTGCTCCCGTTATCCGCTCTGGTGATGAAATCAAGGTGACCATTCTTTCAGAGAAATATGAAGCTACCTTTACTCGTACTGCAAAAATTGATTTTGCAGCCAATGCCTGCTATACCTTGCCATTGACGCTTGCAAATTACACTGAGATTACGAACGGTTCTGGACTTACTCCGCGTGCCGGGATAAGCTCGTTTAAGTTTGAAGTAGCAAACAATGCCGGCAAGATATTGGGTACCAAGCTTGTGGCTTGTGAACTGACTAACGGCGTGACAACAACGACTTCTCCCGTTGCAGAAGAATCTTTGACTATAGGTGAGGATAACACCATAACCGGTTGTATCCCATATCTGTATGACTTTAATCTTGTACCGACTTTTGATGTGGCAGAAGGGGTTAAAGTAACTGTAAACGGAGTGGAGCAGAAGAGCGGTGTGACTGTGCAGAACTTCAGCCAGCCGGTAACTTATACTGTAACTTCCGGTACGGAGAGCCGTGACTATACTGTTACGGTTACTAATACAGGATTGCCTGTAGTCATAGTGAACCAGTCGGCATCAATAGCTGGCGGTACTTGGAAGACATGGGCTGAAACCGGATTGCAGATTCGTAGCAAGGACAGCGACTGGCCTGAAGACGACTATATATCGGTATATAATGCCGATGGTACGGTGAATGTGGATAACAAGGCTTGCGGACTCCGCTTGCGTGGAAACTCCAGTCAGAGTTATCCGAAAAAGCCGTTTGCCATCAAGATGGTGAAAAAGGCTGCCATGTTGGATATGCCTGAACATAAACGCTGGGTATTGTTAGCTAACTGGATGGATCGAACAATGCTACGTAACCGCGTGGTGTTTGAGATGGCTCATCAGCTGGAAGAGAATAATGGCGGACAGCTGGCATGGAATCCGCATGGAAGAAATGTGGAACTGATTTATAACGGTATCCATGTGGGTAATTATCTGCTGGCCGAACAAATCAAGATAGACGGTGACCGACTGAATATCAACGATGCTTACGAAGACGTAATAGAGGATAATCCGGCTGCAGTTCCTGCGGATTGCGGTTACCTCTTGGAGTTTGACGACTATTATGACGAGAACTGCCGATTCTTGAGTTCCAAACTGCATCTGCCTTGCATGCTCAAGGATGATGTGCCCTGGGAAAATGGTTCCGCTTTCCGTTCTTATGTAGAAGATAAGGTAAACGGAGTGGACAAGGCTCTGAAACGAGGCTCGTTAGAAGGTGATGCTGATTATTCTGCAGCTGCTGCAATTCTGGATATTCCATCTCTTATTGACTGGTGGTTTGTGCATGAACTGGCTATGAATGCGGAATATCGTCATCCTAAGAGCGTGTATATGTATATTGATGGAAAGGATGGTAAGCTTTGTGCCGGTCCGGTGTGGGATTTTGACTATCAGACTTTCCCGAATCCTGACGGTATCAATTCAATAAGCCGTGAATTCGGTGGAAGTTATGCATCGTTAAGTTATGACGCATCATCTCTGAACAAGTGGCTTTGCAGTAACTATTCGTTTGATAATAGCTGGAATCCTTCTACACCTAACTATGGCGATAAACCATATATGTGGTATCCGTTACTGTTGCAGCATGAAGAATTCAAGGCAGCCGTAAAGGCACAATGGCTTGTATCCTATCCGAAGCTGCAGCAGGTGGTGACTTCTATCCGTATGTTTGCGGAAGAAAATCGCTTGTCTGATTCATTTAACAATGCCATGTGGCCGCTACTTGACGGCAGACGTACTGCAGAGTTGTCGCCTTACGTTATCGATTTCAGTGGAGACGAGAAAATGACATGGAATGAAGCTATAGATTCTATGGTGAAGTTCTATCAGAATCGTCTGGAAACGATGAACGCATTGATTACCAATGGTAGTTTTTAATTGGATATTATAATGAAATTTTGGAAGTTATGATGAAAAAAACAATCTTTGCAGCCTTAGCTTTGGCGGCTGCAGGTCCTGCTCTGGCTCAGTCGGAGCAGACCATACAAAACGGTGATTTTACAGAAACCGTGGAGTACAGTAATGACAAGTACAAAGTGGAAACCAATCACTTCTGGGATAACTGGTTCCTCAGTGTAGGGGCCGGACCGCAGGTGATGTTTGGCGACCACGACAAGCAGATAGGTTTTGGCAAACGTATCTCGCCGGCACTCGACATTGCTGTAGGTAAATGGTTTACTCCAGGAATAGGAGTCCGGTTGATGTACAACGGCCTTTCTCTGAAAGGTGCAACCCGCTGGGGAGAAGCTCACTCTACTGGCGAACAAGTGCCTGGCTGGGGAAGCGGTATGAATTATTCGAAGTTCAAATATTACAACTTGCGTGCCGATGTATTGTTCAATCTGTCTAACCTGTTCTGCGGTTACAAGGAAAACCGTATCTGGAACAGCAGTTTCTATGGTGGTGTGGGCTACATGCGCACATGGGAAGCTCCTACCGCTGGTGATGTAACGATGAGTGCAGGTTGGTTGAACTCCTTCCGTTTGTGTGACGCGTTCGATGCTTTCATCGATTTACGTGCTTCCATGGTGGACGATGCCATTGACGGAGAAATTGGTGGAGCTAAGTTTGACGGTCTGCTGAGTGCTTCTGTCGGTTTGACTTACAAGTTCAAACGTCGCGGATGGGACAAGAGCAAGACTGTGGTTCGTACCAATGTGGGCGAAATCAATGCTTTGCGTGACCAGTTGAACCGTGCAAACGATGAAAACGCACGCTTGCGGAATGCCATCGACGAAAGCAACCGTAATCCGAAACAGGAAGTGAAGAAGACAGCTGCTTCTAATCTGGTAATCTTCCGCATCGGAAGAGCTGACCTGTCGAAGGAAGCTCGTGCGAACCTGGGTCTGTTGGCTGAGGCTATCAAGGCTTCTGATCCGAATGCAGTGTACACCATTACAGGTTACGCAGATGCCGGAACGGGTAGCAAGAAGACGAATGAACGTCTGAGCAAGAAACGTGCGGAAGCCGTTTATGACTGTCTGGTAAATGAATACGGTGTATCAGAATCACAGCTCAAGATAGACTATAAGGGTGGTGTAGACAATATGTTCTATGACGATCCTCGTCTGAGCCGTGCCGTAATTACACGCGCTAACTAATTTTTATGTATCCCCTTTCCGGTGTGGTAGAGCCTGGAAAGGGGATTTTTTTGTGTTGATTGCTATAGAATGGGGGCTGATAAATTACTGCTTAATAATGAGGCTTTTTTTATAGAAGTAAGCCAGATGCTTCAGAGCGGGAATTCGGTAACGCTGCGGGCTAAAGGAAACAGTATGTTACCGTTTATTATGGAGGAGCGTGATACTGTGGTGCTGCAAAAGGCGGAAGCGTTCGCCGTGGGAAGTGTGGTGCTGGCTTGTTTGCCGGGCAATCGTTATGTGTTGCATCGGGTGTATAGAATAAAGGGAGAACATATCATGTTGATGGGGGACGGAAACCTCCATGCCACGGAATACTGCTGCAGGGAAGATGTGGCAGGGGTAGTGGTGAAGATTATACGCGACGGCCGTGTGATAGACATCACTTCTTCTTCGCAACTGTTTATGGCGGCACTTTGGCGTAAGCTGCTTCCTGTACGCCGTTACCTGTTATTTGTGTGCAGATGGTGGATGCGAAGGGACAGGAGAATGAAAAAAAGATAGTATTTTTGTCTGTATGAGGATAGGAAAGTGTATAAAGTGGCTTTGGAATATTTCCTGTGGCTTCCGGATACCGATAATGGTGTATGCTTTGACCGGGATGTTGCAGGTGGGGGCTTCTTTGTTTTTTGTGTTTGTCTGTAAGCATTTGATAGATATTGCCACAGGTGTGTCGGGAGATAATCTTGCCATGTATATCGGATGGTTGGTGGGTTGTCTGGTACTGCAGCTGGTATTGTCTGCTGCCCGTAGCTGTCTGACCAGTCGCATGGAGATTGCGTTACGGAATGAATTGCACCGCAAGCTTTTTGTGCATTTGATGGAGAGTTGCTGGTCGGGAAGGGAGCAGCTGCATACCGGAGATATGCTGAATCGTCTGGAGGAGGATGTGCAGACCATAACCGATGCATTGTGTCGGATGCTGCCTGCGGTATTTATCACGTGTTTCCAGTTGCTGGGAGCTTTGTATTTCCTTTCTTATCTGGATATGCGTCTGACCATTGTGCTGGTTTTTATCATGCCTGTCGCATTGTTGTTCAGTAAAGGATATATACGAAAAATGCGCCGTCTGTCGCGCGAGATACGTACGACGGACAGTGAGATTCAAAGTCATTTGCAGGAGAATTTGCAGCATCGTATCCTGCTTCGTACCTTGGAATATACCAGCCAGTCTGTACATAAGCTGGATGCGGTGCAGTCTGTGCTGCAGGATAAGGTAAAGCAGCGTACTGATTTTTCGGTGTTTTCCCGCTCGATGGTGCAGGTCGGTTTTATGACTGGCTATGCTGTTGCCTTTTTATGGGGCGTATTCGGTTTGCGTGAGGGGACGGTAACATTCGGAATGATGGCGGCATTCTTGCAGCTGGTATCGCAGATACAGCGTCCGATGGTGGACTTGAGCCGGCAGATTCCGGCTGCTATCCGGGTACTTACTTCGGCGGAACGTTTGATAGAACTGACTGACTTGCCTTTGGAGGAACGGGGAGAGTCAGTTCGTTTGGAGGGAAACCTGGGTATCCGTATGCACGGAGTGAGCTATACTTATCCGGAGGGGAGCAAGGCTGTGCTGTCTGATTTTACGTATGATTTCAAGCCGGGTAGTCTGACGGCTATTGTGGGAGAAACAGGAGTCGGGAAAAGTACGCTAATCAGGTTGATTCTGGCTTTGTTGCGCCCTGATAGAGGAGATATTGTATTTTATAACGGGCAGCAGGAGGTGGTAGCTTCACCACTTACACGCTGCAATCTTTCCTATGTGCCTCAGGGAAATACGCTGGTCAGCGGTACCATTCGGGATAATTTGCAGATGGGAAATCCTCATGCCACGGAGGAGGAGTTGAAAGAGGCACTTTATCTGGCGGTGGCAGATTTTGTATTTGATTTGCCGGAAGGGATGGATACGTTATGCGGAGAGCGTGGCTCGGGGCTTAGCGAAGGGCAGGCGCAGCGTATTGCCATTGCACGGGGCTTGCTACGTCCGGGAAGTATCTTGCTGTTGGATGAGCCGACTTCTTCATTGGATAGCGAGACGGAAAAGTTGCTTCTGGCACGTCTGTCGGACCAGTTGCACGGTAAAACACTTCTTCTGATCAGCCATCGGGAAACGATTGCACAGCTTTGTACTTCTGTGGTCTGGATGAAAAAGCAGCAATAATTCTTATCAAGAAAAAAGGCCCTAAATGAAACGCCCTTATTTCCAGTTGCGCACTGGAGATAAGGGCGTTTGTTTTTAGGGTGCTATTGGCTGATGGTTTTGCTTATAGTTTCACTACCAGCTTCTTACCTGAATAAGCTACTTTCTTGTCAGCTTTAACCATGACGGTTTCAGCAGATTGCTTGCCAGGCTGCATCAGCGTGATGCGGAAGTTGCGGCGTTTCAGCATCTTCGGGTATTCACCATTGCGGTCGCTGATGGTCAGTGTGCGTGAGGCATCGTCCCAGCTGAATTTGATGGTGGAGAACATACCCTTTTCGTAGTTATAGTTATCAAACTCGTCTTCGTAGAGCACGAATTCGCCATTGGCTCCCGGGTAAACACAGATGTCCAGGTTATCCCATTTCTTTTCAGTAGCGTACTGTACTTTCGGACCAAGCGGAAGGATACTTCCCGCTTTGATGTAAAGTGGCAGGATGTCAACCGGACATTCGCGCTGGATTTCCTGACCGCCTGTTACAGTTTCGTTAGTCCAGAAATCAATCCATTGAGTACCTTTAGGCAGGTAGACTTTTACCGGAGCAGAAGCTTTCGCTATGTCGGGCACGGTAGTAACTCCCTTGTTGCCTTCTACTTTCTTGGTGTAAAGCGGTTCTGTTACCGGGCATACCAGAATGTTTTTACCGAACATGTATTCATCGTCCAGCAGGATAGCCTTACGGTCGTTGGCAAAGTCCATTACCAGCGGGCGCATCATGGTGCCGTCTTCCTGTACTACTGCTCCGTCTAAGCTGTATATATAAGGTAAGAGACGGTAGCGAAGTTCAATCATACGTTTCTGTGCATCGTAAGCCCAGTCACCTTCCTTGCCGAAGAGGTCAATTTCATTCATCATCGGTGAAGAACAGTGGTTACGCATCAATGGCATGAAGCATCCCCACTGGAACCAGCGTACATGCAGTTCCTGATAAGCTACGTTAGTGCAGTCGTTATTGTATTCCCATCCGAAGAAACCTCCTAAGTCCGTGTTCCAGAACGGGATACCGCAAAGTGTGTAGTTCAGTCCGGCCGGAATTTGCTGACGGAGTACATCCCAGCTTGATACCACGTCGCCGCTCCAGCTCAGGGCACCGTAGTGCTGCTGACCCAGGTAACCGGAACGGGTCATCTGGAACACACGTTTATCGTCCGATACGGCACGCTGGTGTTCATAGATACCCCGGTTGTGGTCCAGCGGGAACGCATTGTGTACGGAGCGGAAAGACCCATCGGCTGTCATCAGGTCGAAGTCGCTTTCTTTCGGGTTCAGATGGTCGGGTTCTGTTGAGTCGGTCCACCAGGCATCGATGTTCATTTTATGCAGGTGGCTGAGGTAACGCCAGTACAGGTCACGGGCATCTTTGTTGAACGGGTCGTAAGGATGTGCACCCGATTTCGGAGGCCATGTCTCAAATTTCAGCAAGGCTCCCATCTTGTCCAGTTCCTTGAACTGGTCGGTCCATGGTCCGAAGCTGGCCCATACGGAAATCATCAGGTGTGCATTGTTCTTATGCACGTATTCCACCATTTCTTCCGGGCTTTTGAAGCGAGGTTTCGGATAGCGTGCATTCTTGTCTTCTCCATTCGGAAGGTAGCGAAGTGCTTCCTTGTCGTCCATCTTGTTAATGTAGCGTGGATTCACGAATTTCATGGCATTCCAGTTGGAATCACATCCCCAGTACTGCCAGTCCTGTACGATACCATCCAGCGGAATCTGAAGTTTGCGGTATTTGTCGAGTACGCCGCACAGTTCGTCCGGACTCTTATAGCGTTCGCGGCACTGCCAGTAACCCATGGTCCAGAGCGGGAACATGGTAGCCTTTCCGGTCAGGTCACGGATGCAGGCGATTACGCCATCCTGTGTGCCGTCTTCGTACAAGAAATAATAATCGGAGCAAAGTCCTACCTGTGAAGAGAAGGAAGTTGCATACGGCGTATCGCTGAAGTCAGAGATACCTGGATTATCCCAGTACACGCCATATCCTTTTTCAGATGTAAAATAGGGGATACAGATATTGGTATTGCCGTTTGACAGGTGAATTTGCTGGTTGCGGTGGTTCATGGCTCCGCTCTGGCGTTGTCCTAATCCGTAGATAGCTTCTTCCGGTTCAAGGCTGAATGCCTGGCTGACGGTAAATGCGTCACGGTTTACGTCCTTGCGCGGAATGAAATTGGTACCTTCCACTTTTTCCTTTAACAGTGTTTCCCCTTTCAGGTCGGTGTAAGTCACCTTTCCGGTAGCTACGTCGAGTGTCACTGTCATTTTTCCGGAGGTCATGCATACCGTGTTTCCATTCTGTTTGTAGGAGATTTCTACCTTTTCCGGAGTCTTGATGACCGGATAACTTTTCTTTTCGGGCATTTCAGCCGAAGGATACTTTACGATGCGCACAATAGAAGGAGAGTAGAAAATCACTTCCCCGTTCAATGTGGGCTGTGCGGTCTGGAACTTTCCTCCCTGAGCGGTCTTTTCAAAAGTCTGACCGAAGGAAGACAAACAAGTGGCCAGTGCAGCAAGAAATAAAATCTCTTTTTTCATGTTGAACAAGTTTGTTTTTCGTTAAATCTGAATACAAAGGTTGATGGTTCAAATGTAAAGAGATTCTTTGTAGAGTAGGAGAACAGAATGCGCCAAAGAGCGGTATGAAATGCTTCAGAGAGGGGTCTGATTCATTTTTACCCCTCTTTTGATTCAGATGTATCCCCTTTTTCCTGCTGTTTCTGAAACTCGCTGGGGGTCATTCCGTACTCTTCCTTGAAGCAGGAAGTAAAATATTTCCGGTTGTAATAGCCTAATGCCAGGGCCACTTCGTTTACGGTGGTATGAGGATCTTTTAACATGCGGCAGGCATGTTGCATCTTCACGCGACGGATGTACTCTAATGGAGTAAGCCCCGTAATGGCCTTGAGCTTGCGGGTCAATGTGGAGCGTGACATGTTGACTTTTTCTGCCAGATGCTGCACATCGAATTCGGCTTCACTCAAATTATCTTCTACTGCTTTCAGGATATTTCCTAACAGAATCTCATCCAGTTTGGCAAATTCCATTTCCGAAATACGGACTTCAGTTTGCGGAACAGGTTTTTCATCCAGATAGGAACGCATTTTCATCAATTCCGCGCTGTCGGCATACAGTTCTTCATTTTTCAGTTTCATCCGGCGGAGGTAGAAACGAAGTCCGACAAAGATTCCGGCGATCACTACCAATATATAGAAGGCGATGGCCCACCCCGTCTGGTAGAAGGCAGGCAGACGCTCAATGTGAAGTCTCGTGACTTTCTCGCTCCATATTCCATACCCGTCGGTCGCCTTCACCTCGAATACGTAGTTTCCGTGAGGCAGGTGCTTGTAGCTGACGGTATGTTGTCCTACGGTGGTGTAGTTCCATTCCTTATCCAGTCCGGCCAGGCGATAAGCATAACGTATTTTGCGGGCATTCAGATAGTCAAGAGATGAAAAATGAATGTCCAGATCATATTCGTCCGGCTGAAGTGTCAGAGAATTTCCGTTTGCTATGGGTTTGCCCATGACGTACACTCCGGTGATAAATGTCGGAATATCCTTGCTGGGCTGGTCAAGGCGGTCGGATGGAGTTACTGCACAGATGCCCGGAATGCCACCGAAATAAATCCGTCCGTCGTGTCCCTTACAGATGGCTGTAGGGATGAACCGGCGGAGCAGCATGGAATTGTCGGTAGTAAGGTAGGTGGAAAACGAGTGGTTTTTCGGATTATACTCAATCAGTTTCTGGTTGGTATCTATCCACAGATGGCCGTATACGTCAAACTCCAGCTGGTTGACAATGTTTCCGTTCAGTTCGCATAGCCGGGTATGATCCGTCAGTTTTTTTGTCTGCACATTCAAGGCATAGACTCCTCCTTCCTGCGTGCCCATCCAGATGAGGCTGTCTTCCTGCACACTCAGGCAGGTAATAGAGAGAGGAGAAAGAATCTTTCGGTATTCCCCCTTGGGAGACAACTGATAAAGCCCTTTATTCAGGGTTCCAATCCATAGATTTCCCCGCTTGTCTTCCTTGATGGCACTTACCAGTCCTAATGTATCGCAGACCGTATGCCATTGGTTATTGTGTAGAGAAAAAGCAAACACTCCGTTGTTGGTACCTGCCCAAAGTGTGCCGTTACGGTCCTCGTAAGTCTGGGTAAAATGTCTTTGGGCCTTTTCTGGAAGGCTCAGGGTGCGGAAGTACTTCATTTGCATTCCTTCCCGTCCGAGTTCATAGATAAGGTTGCGCCCTTCAGGTATCACCCATACATTTCCTTCCCTCCGGGCCTCGCTCATTTGCTTGATGGAGCCGAGCGAAAGCGTTTTCAGCGCGGAGAAGTCGTGGTAGAGACTGACTGTATGGTTGGACAGGTCGTACAGCCCGAGTCCCGTCCGTTCCTGTGATATCCACATCTTGCCTTCTCCTGCATCGCAGAGGGCCATGATGGCCGGTTGAAAGCGGACCCGCTGTGGCAGAGCTGGCAGGGAAAATTCTTCCGGAGCGTTTTCCGTGAAATGGATAATGAAGCTTTTCCCATCAAAAGAGGCTACCCAGAGATTACCGTCTTTGTCCTGGTAAATTTCATTCAGCATGTTTCCATATTCAGCCGGCAGACGAAAATCCGTCTGGCGCAAGCAGCGGCGGGCTTCATCGTAGCGCATGGCTATCAGAGAACTTCTGGTAGTCATCCAGAGAATTCCTTCGCGGTTATCCTGCTCCAGGTATAAGATGTCTCCTTCTGCTTCTCCCATAGGATTTACGGGAAGTGGAGAGTAGGTATAGATGGAATCTTTGGGTGCGGAAGGGTCGAAGAGCAACAGACCGTCGGAACTGGTGCCTACCCAGAAATAATTATGAGTACGGTCCTGAACGATGCAGGTCAGGTTTCGTCCTGAAGGCGGATTGGCATAACGGGTAAAAGTGTCTGTCTTTTTATCGTAGCGATAGATACCTTCCCTTCCTACGGTAATCAGAATCTGTTTCTGCCGGCTTTCGCAGAAACCGGGCATCCATGAGGGTTTTCCTTCATGGTCGTATAGCAGGTAGGTTTTCTGTAATTTTCCCTCAGTGTTGTATCTCAGCAGTTTATGCCCCGTAGCTATCCACATAGCCCCGTCGGATGTCTTTCGTATGCTGTAGATAAAACTTGTCTGTAGCCGTTCAGCGTCCAACGGTGTAACCTGTCTGCTGGTTTTGTCCAGCATGTAGGCTCCATGGTCGGTTCCAAACCAGATTCTCCCCCTTTCATCTTCGGCAATGGACTGGATAGTGTTGTCATTCAGCAGTCCCGGGGTATTGATGTCGGAACGGATGACGCTAATCTGGTATCCGTCGTCGCAGCAAAGACCGTTCACTGTGCCATACCACATCAGTCCTTCGCTGTCCTGAAAAATGCGGTGTATGGCACTGACCGGAAGCTGGGGCAGGGAAGGCACGGGAGTAATCCGGATATTCGAAGCGGCTTGTATGGTAATTTCTATCAGGCTGAAAATGAGTAAAAAACAATATCTTTTCATGGGCTTTTTCAGGACGCTAAAAAACGCAAGTGCGTTTGCTCTAAAACGCAAGTACGTTTTGATTGAAACGCAAGTACGTTTTACCTAAAACACAAGTGCGTTTTAATTCAAACGCTTTGGCGTTTTCCTTTAAACGTAAGTTCGTTTTTTCAGGTATTTTGAACGAAAATCTCTTATAATTTATAATCGTTTGTTTGTTAATGCTTTATCCGTTGTTTCGATATTCAAGCGGGCTCATTCCTACATAGCGTTTGAAGTATTTTCCGAAGAACGATACATTGGCAAAATTCAGTGAGTCGGAAATGTTCTGGATGGAAAGCTGGGAAGACTTCAATTGCGATTTGGCATCCATGATGACCATGGACGAAATGATGTCCACACAGGTTTTTCCCGTAATCTGCTTCACGGTAGTGCAAAGATGGGCATGCGTAATCTGTAGCTTTTCAGCATACCAGGCTACGTTTCGTGTCTGATTGTAATGTTGCATGACCAGCTGGGCAAAGTTACGGCAAATCAGTTCACTTTTTGATAACGGATGTACTTCGTCGGTTTTGTTCCGATAGAGGATGGATATACCTTTATGTATGTCGGCATACAGATTGGTCGCAATTTCCGGTCTGATTTTCTCCGGAAGGAATTCATACATCTTGATAAGCAGCTGCATGTACTCCTCCATCATTTTGGCGCCTTCCGGCTTTAGATTGATAACGGGACGCCCCAGTGTGATGTACATCGTATCCAGAAAAGAATGCGACTGAAGATTGTGTTCCATAAACTGAGAAGAGAATCCTCCGAAGTAGATGTTCAGGTCTCCCTTGATGTCGTTTATTTGAAAGATACTTCCTGGGGTAAGTACGATAAAGTCGTTGGGCTCTACCGTTATCTTGTTTAGATTGACCGAGGCTTCCACTTCTCCGGAAGTACAAAGTACGAAAATTTCGCATTTCAGTCGCACCGGATAGTTTCTGTACAGCCCTAACAGCTCTTTACTGATGCCGGTACCTACCAGCCATTCTTCGGGCAGGTCTATTTTAGGTAATTCTTTTTCCATTTTATTCTGTTTTTTATTTATTGCATGCTTCCACCACTCTTGTTGTCTCCGCCAGCCTTTACGTCATCGTTTGTAATGCTACGCTGTGTCTTTTTCACCTGGGTTTTCAACTCACCGAACCGCCAGCTGATGCTGATACCGTATCTGCGTGAGGGATAACTGTTTTTCGACCATGAGCGGAACGTGTCTGCGTTTACATGTACCTTGAAATTGCTGGAGCCGTTGACTTGTATGTTGTCTTCTCCATCGACGGTGACGAGCGGTACCTTTCGCAGCATTTCGAGGGTGGTATTGGTTTTGGAATCAGGGTCATCTTCTATGCTATAAGAAATTTTGTCAATTTCCGCTTTTACGAGGGGTTTCTGGGCTACTACTTCCACGCCTTTCAGCATTTGGGCATCATCGCAGGTATAAAGTGTGCCCAGGTCGGCCACCCGCTGGTTATTGGTGATGGTGAAACGGCAGACCACTGTACGTTTTCCTACCGAAGTGATTTGCAGGGTATAATTCCCGGTTTGCGGTAACTTCTCCTGAAATTTTCCTTTTGCATCGGTCACATTCATTCTGACCGGTTTCTCCGGCGATTTGTCGAGCGTAATGCGTATGGTGGCATAAGGCTCGCTTTCATGCGTCAGTGAGTCGACGAGTGTACCTTTTACGGAAAATTGTGCGTGAACATTACAAATGCTTAGAATCAGAAATGTAAAGATGCCTGTAAACTGTGCAAGAATTTTGTGTTTCATAAAAAAGGTGCGTGGTTGCGGTTTTTGGTTCCTTGTTTGTTTCAAGTTGCCCAAAGATAGGGAAAAAATAAACTGCTTCTGTAGGTGGTAATTTAAAAATATGAAAAGGTGTGATAAAAGAAGTAATGGTATATTTTAAAAATAGACCATTGAACGGTCGTAAAAATGCTACTTTTCAGTTAATTATCAAGGCTATTTGGACATTTTCCTTTTGCTGGCTTTAAAAATCAGCCAAAAATAAAATAAATAGACCTTGTGAGGGTTTGGGAATTGGTGTTACTTTGCACGCGGAAAAATAGTTTTCCATCTAAGTTTAAAGAAACTGATATATTTGATGTTTGCTGCAATGAATTTGAAAAAGAAAGTAATACTCATTTACAGTTTATTATCCTTGATTTTTGTGTCGTGTTCGAAAGAGGATGCGACAAGGAGCGGTGAAATGGGTACTTTTACAATGAGTCTGAATGCTACTAGTGAAGTGATAGGTCTGAATGAAAAATCGCGCGCAGAAGAAGCTGGTGAAGGTGAAACATTGATTCTGCCCGATGTGAATGATTTCTCGGTTAGCATTTCTTCTTTAGGAGAACAGGTTTGTGGATGGAGTTCTTACAAGGACATGTGCGAAGAGGAGATGCCTGAATTACGTGTAGGTACCTATCAGGTAAAAGCATGGTACGGAGATGTGTCAAAAGAAGGGTTTGAGTTACCTTACTTTGAAGGAAATCAGGAATTTTCTATAAAGAAAAATGAAACGACTCCTGTAGAAGTTACTTGTTATTTGGGCAATGCTCAAGTGAAAGTTAACTATACTGATGAGTTTAAAAACTATTTTTCTGATTACTCTGCTGTCATTGCGACCTCATTAGGAAATGAGGTGGAGTATGTAAAAGATGAGACTCGGGCTGCTTACTTCTCTCCGGGAGAGTTGATTGCAAAGGTAAAAGTGAAAAAGTCCGGCCAGTCAACAGAGGCTGTTTATCAGGCTAAAGTGTTTACTGCAGAGTCTCGCCATATCTATACGCTGACGTTGGATGTGGATGCGGGTTCGGCTACTATGACGGTTTCTTTTTCTGAGGATGTCGCAGGAGAAGAAGTCCGATTCGACGTGTCGGATACAGCTTTGAATGCACCGGCACCTTATTTTAAAGCTAATGGTTTTACAGATAATGTTCCTCTTGAGCCGATTGAAGGTGCAGAACAGAAAGAACAGGTTACAGCTTATGTGAATGCGGTGGCAGGTATTCAGTCTTGTCGTTTGACTACTACTTCAGACTTCCTTTCAGAAAAAGGATGGCCTGCTGTAGTCGATTTGGCTGCTTCTGGAGAATATGCTTCCATTTTAACAGAGATGGGCTTGAAAACGAAAGGTTTGGAAGGGAATCGTGCCCAGATGGCTCAGGTAGATTTTACCACATTGATTGCAAATTTACCGACAGGTGGAACTCATGAATTCAAGCTGGAGGCTACGGATATATATGGCAAAGTTTCTGAAACTCCGTTGGTATTGACTGTGACTCCACAAGGATGTGACTTCTCAGTGGCTGCGTCTACGGTAGAGGCTCCTTTTTACGGGAATACTTGTCAGGTAAATGTATCATTTAAAGATGGAAATCCGGCAAACGTACATTTTCAACTGGCAGAAGGAAAACAGGATTTGGAATTTGTGCGTGCTGAAGAATTATCTTCAAAAGATGGTTTGAAGGTCTATACGGTTTATTTGAAGGCTCCTGAAACGGTGAAGTTTATAAATCCATTTAAAGTTTCTGCATCTTACTTAAGTTATATAAAAGAAACAGGAGAACTTCCTGTGAGTATGGGTATTTTAGTGGATAACCCAGGGGACGTGTGGGCTAAGAAAGCTGTGTTTCATGTATATAATGAAACTGAATTGGCTGATATAAAATTGCAAAGACAACAAGGAGATGTTTGGACGGATGTAACTACAGAATCTAGCGGAAGCTATAGTTTGGTAGCGAAAGGATTGGACTCTGGAACGTCATTGAAACTTCGTGCAGTAAAAGGTGAGGAGTATTCTAATTCTGTGGATATTACGACGGAAGAGGAATTGCAAATACCTAACTCCGATTTTGAACAATGGTCAGTACAAGAAGTATGGTACAAAACAATCATTTTGTCTGGAGGAGAACATATTTATTCATATTATCCGTATGCTGCTTCTTCGGAGGATAAATGGTGGAGCACTTTTAATGATATGACAACTCTGCAGCAAAGTGGCGTTGCCTCTTGGTATTATTGTGCTTATCCAGGAACGATGCCTACCAATGCAAGCGAGATGCATACGGCTACCTGGCATTGGAATACTTATGGTGGAACCTCTTTGTCTACCGGTGCTTATCAGGGGAATGTAGCTGCAGAAATTGCTACAGTGGGATATGGAGCTAATAATTGGTCCGATTTTGGTCATGATACGGAATATAGGCAAGCTGGATATTTGTATCTTGGTACATTCAACCGAGATACGCAGGAAAAGAATATGACTCATACATTTACTTCTCGTCCTGCCGCAGTACAGTTCTATTATAAGTTTTATTCTTATAATGGAGAAACGACCAAGGTCTATGCGAAGTTGTATGATGCAAACCGTAATGTGATAGGAGAAGGAGAACTGAAGATTACTCAGGCGGTAGATACATATACATTAGGGGTGATAAATATTTCTTATCCTCAAAAGGAAAAAGCTTCTTACATGGAATTGGTATTTATGTCGACAGATGCGACATCTCCGGGAACGAAGGATATTCAAGGTAGTAAAGGGGCATGGAAAGCTGGTTACGGTGATTCACGCCACGTAGGAAGTATTTTGACAGTAGACGATGTAAAACTAATTTATGAATAAAATAAACCTAACTTATATGAAGAAACAGATTTATTTCTTATTAAGCTTGTTCGCAGTTGTTTTATTGACAACTGCTTGTCATAGTGAAAAGGTGGATTATGAAATAAAGCAGGAGGGACAGTTGAATTTGTCTTCTTTGCAGTTGACTCCTAATACGGACCCGCTGGTTACAGAATCACGTGTAGCAGCAGAATTAAATGATTATATTGTGGAAGTGTATACTGAAGCGGGAGAACTAGTGAGTTCATGGAAGTACGCTGAGATGCCGGAAGTGTATACACTGAAAATAGGGAAATATAAGATTGTGGCACATGCTCCTGTTACGGAAGGCGCGGCTTTTGATACACCTTATTGTGAAGGAGAATCAAAAGTGTTTGAAATTACGCAAGATAACTTGACGGATGTGGGAGAAGTGGCATGTACACTGCATAATGTGAAGGTTACCATCAATTATGCTGATAATCTAAAATCTTTATTGGGCGATGATGTGAAGGTGACAGTTAAAATAGGCTCGGAGTCACTGGAATATGGAAAGGATGAAACTCGTTCGGGGTTCTTTCATTGTACAGAAACGAATACGGTTGATGTGATTTTTTCTGGTACAGTGGATGGAGTTGCGGAGAATGTAACCAAATCGTATACAGGTGTAGCGTTGGGCACAGAACTGATAGTTACATATAATTTGATTGATGCGGTGTTTGTGGATCCTGGTACAGGAGGAAGTGCTTCTGTAAACGGTTTAAAACTGGATGCGACTTGCACATCGGTAACTATAGAGGGATCGGTTCGTCCTGAAGAAGATGAAATTTTAGATTTTGGAGCTCCTTCCATTGTAGGAGAAGGGTTTGATTTGAGCCAGCCTGTCACGGATTTGTCTCAGGAAGTGGTAGTAGACTTACTGGCTCCAGAAGGGGCAGCACATGTATTTGTGGAAATAACTTCTGATAATGCGGAATTTAGTGGAGTAATTGCAGAAATGTTTCCTCAGAATCCTTTTGATTTGGCTGAACCCGGTGAGGCTGAAGAAAACTTAAGTAATTTAGGTTTACCTATAAAGGAAGAAGTGATTGGTCAGCAGAAAGTTGTTTTTGATGTGACTCAGTTTGTTGGCTTGCTGGATGGGTTCCCAGGTGTTCATCAGTTTAAGTTAACTGTAGAAGATGTGAATGGAGAAAAGGCGGAAGCTACTCTGACAATTGACAGTAGTAATGCACAGTAAATTTAGGAAGTGATGAAAAAAGTATTCTTAATAATTGGAATCATCTCTTCGCTTTGTGCTTGCCGGCAGGAAAATCGTTATTTGGGTGAAGGAGAAGGGGCTTTGAGTCTGCAAGTGACGATGGGAGAAGCTGTGGAGGTAGTATCCAGGACATCTCTTGGAAATGAAGAGATAGAAGCCTTGAAAAATGATTGCAAGGTACGTATTTATGAAGGCGATAAGTTAATACGAAAATATTCCTCCTGGAGTTCTGTGCCTGAGAAAATAGATTTGTCAGCAGGTACAGATTATCGGGTTAGGGTCGTTGCGGGTGATTCGGTCTCAGCTTCATTGGATAAGAAATATTATGAGGGAGTAGAGACGTTTTCTGTGGTTGATGGCCAGACAACTTCAGTGGAAGTAAACTGTAATATTGCCAATACGTTGGTGAAGGTGAATTTTAGTGAGGAGCTGAAAAAGTATTTGGCTTCAGGTGCTGTGACTGTGTCGGTTGATGCAGGCAATGGTGCTTTAGATTATAATTGGAGTGAAGAAGGAACGGAGTCTCCGGTGGGATATTATATGCTTCCTTCAGGGAAAGAATATTTGACTTGTGTCTTTAATGCTACCACAAAAAATGGGAAGAAAATAACTCAGACAAATAAGATAGAGCCGGCTAAGGCTTCTACCTTGTATACACTAACCTATGCGCTTAGTACTGAGGAACCTGAGCATCCTACTGATGAAGGTGGGGCGTTTTTTTCATTGAAAGTAGATGAAACTCCACTTTATACACAAAAGGAAGAGATTGGCATTTACCGTCGTCCGGTAATTCGCGTAATGTCGGGAGAAGAGGAAATCAGTACAGATTCTCCTTGGTTTCTTAGCTTGAATTCTTCTGTATCTCCCCAAATAATTATGTCTGGTTCATCAGCTTTGACGACAGCTTCTGTAGAGGGAACATTATTGGAAAAGTTGGGACTCTCAGGAATTATTGATTTGTTATCGGAAGAGTCAGTTGGAGTGTTACAGCAGAAGGGAATTACCTTGAGAATTCCTGCGGAAGCTCAAGGAAAACAGATTGTCATGGATTGGGGGAAGTCATGGAATGAACTGCTGAAAGAAGAAACGATGTATTCATTGAGATACGTACTGGCAGATGAACAAGGAAAACAACGTGAACTTGACTGGCAGATTGTGGTATCGGATATGAATGTTCAGGCGGTTGAAATCCCACGTTTTGAGACTTGGGCAGATAGAACGGTCTTTTATGGAGAAGTGATTGAAGGGCATACTCCAGGAGCAGAAACGGTATATAGTTTCCAGTATCGTAAGAAGGGAGAAGAAGCCTGGAGTCAGAACATTCCGGCTGTTCTTTCTGGGCAAACAATCAAATCAGATGTATTGAAGGGACTTACTCCGGGAACTACATACGAATATCGTATTTTAGAGGATACGAAGATTTCAAATATGATTTGTGAAGTGACTACAGAGGAAGCATCTGTATTGCCGAACAGTGGTTTTGAAAATTGGTCGGGAGATGTTCCTAAATTAATATATGGATCGGGTGAAACTATGTTTTGGGATTCAGGAAATCATGGTTCTCAGAAGGTTAGCCGTAATGTGACGACACCTGATGCTACGGTGAGACACAGTGGTAATTACTCTGCTAAATTATCGTCTATTTATGCAAGTATGTTGGGAATAGGACAGTTTGCAGCAGGTAATATATTTATCGGACAATATCTTGATACTCAGATGGATGGGCTTACCGGACACGGTGTCTTGGGATTAGGGCGTCCGTTTGCTTCTCGTCCTTTAGCTTTACGAGGATATATACGCTACATAAGTGGCAATGTAGATAAAGGAGGAGACAAAATAGCGAATGGTACTCAGGATAAAGGCATCATTTATGTAGCTTTGACAGATGGCGAAGGAGAAGAGTTTGAAGGGACTCGCTGGTCGTTTGTGATAAAGACAAAAGAAAGTAAGTTCTTTGATAAAAATGGAGCTAATGTAGTGGCTTATGGAGATAAGATATGGGAGGCTTCTACAGAAGGTGAGGGTATGCATGAATTCGTTATACCTTTTGAATATAAGAGTATGGAAAGAATTCCAAACCGGATTATGCTGGTTGCTGCCGCTAGTCAATTTGGAGACTATTTCCAAGGAAGCACCGGTAGCGTGATGTGGCTCGATGATTTGGAGCTGATATATGAAGAAAGTAAATTACCTGAAAATTTGAGATAAGTGAAGAAATTTATATTCCTTTTAAGTATCTTGTGTCTGACATTATCTGTTCAGGCACAAGAGGGAAAGAAAAAGATAGCCGATAACGTATTTGTGCCTAAAGGACAATGGATTGTGGGTAGTTCTGTATCGTATTCTGAGCATACAGAAGAAAACTATCAGTTTTTAATTATTGATAAGTTCAATTCCGATGGATATTCTTTTAAAGTAAGTCCGTTGGTAGTTTATGGTTTGAAAGATAACTTAGCTATGGGAGGACGTTTTTCTTATGGACGTACCTTGACCAAATTTGATAATCTGAATTTTGATTTGGGAGATGATCTTTCAATTAATTTGAACGATACGTATGAACTGACGCATTCATACACTGTAATGGCTATTATGCGAAATTACATAACTTTGGGAAGTAGCAAACGATTTGCATTGTTTGCAGAAACACAGTTGAAATTTGGAGGTAGTCAGTCAAAACTTGTGACTAAATCAGGGCAGGAAGTGAGTGGAACCTATTCCACTTCTACTGATTTGGGTATTGGTGTTTCTCCGGGTATTGTTGCTTTTGTAAATAACTATACGGCTGTAGAAGTGAGTGTGGGAGTTCTTGGTGTGGATTTTGGTAAAGTACATCAGAAAAAAGACCAGATTTATACTGCAGATCGTTCTTCCAGTTCTGCAAATTTTCGTATTAACTTATTTTCTATTGGCTTAGGTATAGCCTTTTATTTGTAACAGAATGAGAAAGATAATATTATTCCTTTTCTTGTGCTTGGGAATAGGTGTGCAGAAAAGTTTGTCTCAAGTGCGTGATACGATTGTGATACATGATACGGTATATATTGAGAAACCTAAGAAAAAACCGATAACTGTAGAGTCGAACAATCTGATAAAGATGAAAGCGATTGGTCGTTATGATCGTGGAATCTTGAACTATCGTTTTGTTCCTAAAGGGAAATGGATTGGAGGATTAACCTTCTCGTACGTGAACTTGGACAGTGATAATAGCAGCATGTTGTATGCTGTTTTGGGAGATATGGATGCTACGTTTACAATGAAATCAATTCATCCGTTTGTAGGATATGCACTGAAAGACAATGTGGTGGTGGGAGCTAAATTTGGTTACAGCCATATTGTGGGTGATTTGGGTAATATAGATTTGAATCTGGGAGATGATTTGAGCTTTAATATAGGAAATATGCGTTATACGGAAGATATGTATTCTTTCGGAGTTTTTAATCGCTCTTATGTGGGATTGGATGAAAATGGAATATTCGGATTGTTTAATGAAACAGCTTTGACTTATAAGCGGGGAACATCGAACTTTTCAGATGGAGAAGGAGATAGTATGACTCATACGGAGACAGATGTGAATGAGATACATCTGGGGATTAATCCGGGAGTAGCTGTTTATATTACTAAAAATGTGTGTGCGGAAATGTCCTTTGGAGTTGCCGGATTTAAGTATCGTTGGGAGAAACAACGGGATGAGTCAGGAGAGGTTGGAAAAAGGAATAGTAGTGGCGCTAATTTTAAGATTAATCTTTTTAATATTAATATTGGTATAACCTTTTGTATGTAGTTATGTGGAATACATTATATAGAATTGCTATTAGTATAATGCTGGCTGGTACTCTAAGCTGTTGCATCAAAAATGATATACCTTTTGCTAAGGTACCTCTTTCTATTACAGGTATAGAAGTGGAGGGACAGTCGGGAAGTGCGGTCATCTCGGAAAGTGAGAGTACAGTGACAGTTACTTTGCAGGAAACGGTAAACCCGAAAAAGGTAATGTTGAAAACTTTTACTTATACAGAAAAGGCATCTTCTACTTTGACAGCCGGTACAGAGATAGATTTAAGTCAGCCTTATGAGGTTACTTTATCCCTTTATCAGGATTATAAATGGAAAATAATTGGGAATCAGCCTATAGCTCGTCGTATGATAATTGATGGGCAGCTTGGAAATTCAGAATTTGATACAGAAAATCATTTAGCTACTGCTTCAATTCGAAAGAGTGCTGATTTAAAGGATATTGTTTTATCTGATTTAAAATTGGGACCAGAAGGAGCTTTGAATGACGGAGTGAGTGGAGCTCCGGAGGTTCAATGGACATTTTATCGTGATTTCGCTCAGGCATCTGTACATGTGACTTTTAGTGATTTTGTGGATGAGACTTGGACTCTCCGCGTCTACAAAAGTGATAAGGATGTGGTTACGGAATCAGCTGATGGATGGGTTAATGTGGCATGGTTATATGGTGCTGGTGTGGCCGATACGGAATGTGGCTTTGATATTCGTGAAGATGGAAGTGAAGACTGGACACGCGTAGATCAGAAGTATGTGACCATGGATGGAGGTAAATTTACAGCTCGTGTTCCCCATTTGAAGGCGAATACTACTTATGAATGTCGCGCTTACTCTGGCGATCAGGTCGGAGATGTGGTAACTTTCTCTACTACGGAGACAGGATCTGTACCTAATATGGGATTTGAAGACTGGCATCAGGAAGAGAAGGTAATTTGTCCATGGGCGCAGGAGGGAACTCGATTCTGGGATACTGGAAACCATGGAAGTACTACGTTAAGCGAGAAAGATAATATTACATTATTTACAGAAGACATTCGTCCTGGTAGTACAGGGAAACTGGCTGCTGTATTGAAATCTCAGAAAATTGTAGTAAAATTTGCTGCTGGAAATCTATTTATTGGTGAATATAAGGAGACAAAGGGAACTAATGGCGTTTTAGGTTTTGGAAGAAGTTTTACTTCCTATCCGACTCGTTTAAAAGGTTATTTTAAATATCGGACTGCTTTGATTACGGAAACTATTGATAAATATGCTTCATTAAAGAATCAGCCGGATACTTGTATCGTATGGGTAGCTTTAGGTGATTGGGAACTTCAGGAAAATCCTAATAGTGGTGAAAAAACTGCGGTGGAAGTGCAGACGGATGACAAGGGAACAGGAAAGTACTTTGATAAGAACGATTCGCATATCATAGCTTACGGTGAGATGACATGTGGAGAAAATGTAAATGAATACACTCCTTTCTCTGTGGAACTTGAGTATAGGGCAACGAATCGGAAACCTACAGCCTTGCTGATTGTTTGTTCTGCCAGCAAATATGGAGACTATTTTACAGGGGCTCCAGGGGCTACTATGTGGGTGGATGATTTTAGCTTGGAATATGATTATGATGATTAGTCAGTAAGGTTATTGTAAAAGAATTGTAGCTGAATTTAGCTATACCATGGTAAACAAGTCTATCATTCTATTTGTTAGTAATAGATAAAGATAAACTTGTTTACCATGAATTTTATTATACGTAACCTATTTCTAATTTTCGTGTTATTATGTGCTGTAGCTTGTTCTTCAGATGAGAATTTCAATCCGCCTTCTTTGGAAAATATTGATTTTAGAGTCTCTCTGGCAGGACAGTCGCGTGTGGTGATACGGAAAGACGGGAGTGGAGACTTTCAGGTAGGGGATGAGGTGGCTTTGCGGGTGTATGAATCGCAGCCGGATAAGCTTCAGGATAAAACGCTGCTACATTGCGAAGGAAATCGGTGGACTTCTTCCTTATATTGGAAAGACTGGGAAGGGACTCCTCATTTTTATGCGGTCTGGCCTTCTGCTACTCAGATTGAGCTGTGGAAGGGAGCCTGCTGGTATGTGCATCGGGTGAATCAGAACCAGTCGGCAGAGAAGGATTTTTTATCTTCTGATTTATTGGTGGCCGAATGCGAATCGTAGTTATGTGGAACGTTATCTGGAATACAAACGTCGTCTGAACCCGGAATTTTCGATTCCTTCGGCTTATCCGGATTCAAAGCATAGTGAGATTTATCAAGGATTCATGAACCGTTTTGGCAATAAGTCGGGGTATATCGTATCGGGTGTAAACTGGTTCTTGTCAGGAATCTGCAACTGGGTGATGTATCCTCAGAATGTGCCGGAACAGGAAAATGCGGGCTTCTTTTTTGAGGTGTTCGGTCGAAATTCGCTGGTGAAGCAGTATGTCAACGGCTATATGACGAAGGAGGAGTTTAATAACGCCATCAAATTGGCAAGGAAGCAGGGAATGGCCGTCGGACTGGATATTTTTATTCAGGGAGGCGGGCATGCCATAAATCTTTGGGGAGCTGAGTTTGATGAGAAGGGAGAGGTGAGTACGATTTACCTTGTAGATAACAATGACGGGAATTTAGGTGACTGGATTTACAAGGCTAAAATTGTGTATGAACAGGATGCTTTAAGCGGAGCATTGTTTACTTATATGAAGTGGGTTTATAATGAAGACTTGAAGATAAAAATTATGGATTTGGTACTGTTGGATAAAGGTACTTCTTATTGGGAGTCATTCTTTAAAAACAAAAACGGGTGAAACTTGAAAGTTCAAGTTCCACCCGGATTTATAAATTAAGAATTAAAGTTTTATACGATTCCCTGAGCCATCATAGCGTTAGCTACTTTCATGAATCCGGCTACGTTAGCACCCTTCACATAGTTGATATAACCATCGGGTTCTGTACCGTATTTCACACAAGCTTCGTGGATGTTCTTCATGATGCTCTTCAGTTTTTCGTCTACTTCTTCCTGGCTCCAGCTCAGCTTGATAGAGTTCTGAGTCATTTCCAGACCTGATACAGATACACCACCTGCATTGGCTGCCTTACCCGGAGCGTAAAGAATCTTCGCATCCTGGAATACGCGGATTGCTTCTGGAGTAGAAGGCATGTTGGCTCCTTCTGATACAGCAAATACACCGTTTGCTACCAGTGCTTTAGCATCATCACCGTTGATTTCATTCTGAGTGGCAGAAGGAAGAGCGATGTCTGCTTTTTCATTCCATGGACGAGCACCTGCTACATATTTGCAACCGTATTTTTCTGCATATTCACGGATACGTCCGCGGTAGAGGTTCTTCAGTTCCATGATGTAATCCAGTTTTTCGCGGTCGATACCATCCGGATCATAGATGTAACCGTCAGAGTCGGACATGGTAACTACTTTAGCACCCAACTGAATCAGTTTTTCTACAGTATACTGTGCTACGTTTCCTGAACCGGATACCAGACAAGTCTTACCCTTAATGTCAATGTTACGAGTTTTCAGCATTTCCAGCAAGAAATAGATGTTACCGTAACCTGTAGCTTCCGGACGAATCAGTGAACCACCAAATTCACGGCCTTTACCAGTCAACACACCGCTGAATTCGCGAGTCAGTTTTTTGTACATACCGAACATGTAACCTACTTCACGACCTCCTACACCTATATCACCGGCAGGAACGTCAGTTTCAGGACCGATGTGGCGCCACAATTCCAGCATGAATGCCTGGCAGAAACGCATTACTTCTGCATTTGACTTACCGCGTGGAGAGAAGTCAGATCCACCTTTACCACCACCCATCGGAAGAGTAGTCAGTGAGTTCTTGAAGGTCTGTTCGAATGCCAGGAACTTCAAAATTCCCAGGTTTACAGAGCTGTGGAAACGGATACCGCCTTTGTACGGGCCGATAGCGTTGTTGTGTTGTACACGGTAACCCATGTTGGTCTGGATGTTACCTTTGTCGTCCATCCAAGTGACACGGAACTGGTATACGCGATCTGGAATACACAGACGTTCAATCAAGTTTACTTTGTCGAATTCAGGGTGTTTGTTGTATTCCTCTTCGATAGTTCCTAACACTTCTTCTACTGCCTGATGGTACTCAGGTTCATTGGGGAATCTTCTTTTCAGATCTTCCAGAACTTTAGCTGCATTCATAATTAAAAAAGATTATCTGTCTTATTTATTGGTTTTGAAAAATCACAGTAATATGTTTCTTCTTGTTTGATGTGCCAAAAATATAGATAAAAAATTATTTATGCAACAATAAATCAAGAAAAGTGAGGAAAAAGCGTCAAAAATCCTTTTTTATCTATTTATTCGTATTTATTTGTCTCTGTTCTTGAGTGATTTGATAACAGGAATAAACACCAAAGCTCCTGATATGAGAATCATAATGACAAGCGGACCGTCAATTTTGGGAGTAGAGGTGAGTACTAAAAAGCAAAGTGCAGCCCAGCATAAAGTAAGTACGACACATTGTGTATGATTGAGTGGTTTTCTCATGGTTTATAGAAAAATAATACACGGAGGAACGGTGGCAAGGGTGAATGTTTGGCTTGCGGCTGCTCCTCCGTGTAAGGTGAAATAAATCAGTAATGTTTATTGTGCTTTCTTCTTCTTGTCGACAATGGCATCAATGCAGGCGATAGCTGTGATATTGACAATATCGCGTACAGAGCTTTCAATGTCGGTGAAGTGAATAGGTTTGTTCAATCCCATCTGAATCGGGCCGATCACTTCGGTCTCACTCATGTTCTGAATGAGTTGATAGGTAGCATTGGCGGAACTCAGGTTAGGGAATACCAATGTGTTTACTTCTTTTCCTTTTAAGCGTGTGAAAGGATATTTCTCATCGCGAAGGGCATTGTTCAAGGCGAATTTCACTTGCATTTCACCGTCAATAGCCAAATCCGGGTATTCCTGATGCAGCTGGTTGATGGCTTCGTGTACCTTTGCCGGACTTCCTTCTGCATCGGAACCGAAGTTGGAGTAAGACAGCATGGCCATTACCGGTTCCTGGTTGAAGAAACGTACAGCCTTGGCCGACAGTTTGGCAATGTCTATCAAGGTATCGGTGTCCGGATGACGGTTAATCAATGTATCGGCAATGAAATAAGTTCCTTTCTTGGAGTTCAGGATGTGCATGGTTCCGAAATGCTTGTATCCCGGTTGGATGCCGATAACTTCCTTGGCGACCTTGATTGTGTTGGAATATTTGGTGTACAATCCGGTTACAAAGGCGTCTGCTTCGCCGGTTTCCACCATCATCATACCAAAGTAGTTGCGTTCGAACATCTTGTCGTTTGCTTCCTGGAAGTTGGCTCCTTCGCGGGCACGTTTTTCGCAGAGGATGCGTGCATAACGTTCGCGACGTTCTGATTCGCGGTCGTGACGCAGGTTGACTATTTCAATGCCTTCTAGGCTCAGGTCGAGTTCCTTGGCCAGTTTTTCGATACGTTCTTCATTACCCAGAAGGATAGGATGGCAGATGCCTTCTGCCTTGGCTTCTACGGCAGCCTTTAACATGTTGGGATGGATGCCTTCTGCGAAAACCACACGCTGCGGGTTGCTGCGGGCCGTTTCATACAGCTGGCGGGTCAGCTTGTTTTCCTGTCCCATCAGTTCTCTCAGGTGGTTCTTGTATTCTTCCCAGTCGGTAATCTGCTTGCGGGCCACTCCCGATTCCATGGCAGCCTTTGCTACGGCCATGGACACTTCGGTAATCAGACGCGGGTCGACCGGTTTCGGGATGAAGTATTCGGGGCCGAAACTCAGGTTGTTTACGTGGTAGGCTTCATTGACTACATCGGGCACCGGTTTCTTTGCCAGGTTGGCGATGGCGTGTACGGCAGCCAGTTTCATTTCTTCGTTGATGGCTGTAGCGCGTGTGTCGAGTGCTCCACGGAAGATATACGGGAATCCGATGACATTGTTTATCTGGTTGGGATAGTCGGAACGTCCGGTCGACATCAGGACATCCGGACGGGAAGCCATGGCGTCTTCGTATGAGATTTCCGGAGTAGGGTTGGCCAGTGCGAAGACAATCGGGTGGGAAGCCATGCTGCGTACCATATCCTGGCTCAGGACATTTCCTCTTGACAAGCCAAGGAACACGTCGGCTCCCTTGATGGCTTCTGCCAGTGTGTGGATGTCGGTACGGTCTGTCGCAAAATATTTTTTCTGCTCATTCAGGTCGGTGCGTTCTTTGGAAATGACTCCTTTGCTGTCGAGCATGACAATGTTTTCCAGACGGGCACCGAGAGCTACATATAATTTAGTACAAGATACGGCAGATGCACCGGCACCGTTGACTACGATTTTTACCTCTTCAATTTTCTTTCCGGCTACTTCCAGCGCATTCAGCAATCCGGCACTGGAAATGATGGCCGTACCGTGCTGGTCGTCATGCATTACCGGAATGTCCAGCTCTTCTTTCAGCCGTTGTTCTATCTTGAAACACTCCGGTGCTTTGATGTCTTCCAGATTGATGCCTCCGAAGGTAGGAGCAATGGCTTTTACCGCTTCGATAAATTTATCCGGGTCTTTTTCATTTACTTCAATATCGAATACGTCAATTCCGGCATAAATTTTAAACAGCAGTCCTTTTCCTTCCATTACGGGTTTTCCGCTCATGGCACCTATATCTCCTAAACCTAATACAGCTGTTCCGTTAGAGATAACGGCTACCAAGTTACCTTTGTCGGTATAGTCGTATGCGGTATCCGGATTCTTCTGGATTTCCAGACAAGGTTCAGCCACTCCGGGTGAGTAGGCCAGTGATAAATCCCGTTGTGTTTGGTAAGGTTTGGTAGGAACAACTTCTATTTTCCCCGGTTTGCCTTGTGAGTGATAGAGCAAGGCTGCTTCTTTCGTTATTTTTGTCATATTTCTTCGCTTTTTAGTTGTTTCAAAGAATAATCTATCGCGCAAATGTAGGAATAAAATGACAAATGGACTGTTTTTTTATGAAAAAAACTATAAAATGAACAGAAGGTTGTGAGGTGTATGTTTTTTTTGTCGATATTTTTTGTCGATTGGTCTGATATTCTCGGCTATATGTAATGATATTAGGGCATTATGGTTATTCTTAGTTAAAGCCCCTTTCCAGGGCTTGATTTTTTTCCTATATTTGCACGATAAAAAAATAAAGGAGGCCGTAAAGTTTTCAGTGGGAAACTTTAGAAATAGGATTAACGAGAATAAAAACCAAATTTTATATATGAGTATAAGTATGAGCACAAAAAGAAACAGAAGTTTTTCTTCTAGCCGAGTGGCATTCTATGCATTGACTCTTTCGATGCTGACTGCTTGCGGCGGTCAAAGCGGTAAAATGGGTGATGACGAATTCACAGTGCAGGAAGTGGTCTCTACTTCCAGCAACCAGGTGACAAAGTACCCGGCAACTATCAAAGGTTTGCAGGATATTGAAATTCGTCCTCAAGTATCAGGATTCATTGTGAAATTGTGCGTAGACGAAGGTGCTACTGTACATAAGGGACAGGCATTGTTCCAGATTGACCCTACTCAGTATCAGGCGGCATTCGATCAGGCCAAAGCGGGAGTTGAGTCTGCAAAAGCAAATTTGAAGACAGTGACTGAAACGGAAGCCAACAAGAAAATGCTTCACGAACAGAAAATCATCAGTGATTTCGAATACCAGACGGCTGTCAATAATCTGTTGACGGCAAAAGCGAACCTGGCGCAGGCTGAGGCTTCGTATACGGCTGCCAAGCAGAATCTGGGATTCTGTACGGTGACAAGTCCTTCTGACGGTGTGATCGGTACGTTCCCTTACCGTATCGGTGCGTTGGTAAGTGCGTCGATTTCAGAACCGTTGACTACGGTATCTCAAATCGGTGACATGTACGTGTACTTCTCGCTGACAGAGAAAGAACTGCTGGCATTGACCAAAGCAGGAGGAACACTGAAAGAGCAATTGGAAAAGATGCCGGAAGTTCAACTGGAACTTTCAGATGGCAGTATCTACGCTGAGAAAGGTAAGATTGACGCCGTGAGCGGGGTTATTGACCAGACCACAGGCTCGGTGAGCATGCGTGCCACTTTCCCGAACAAGCAGAACATCCTGCGAAGCGGAGGTATGGCAAATGTCATCTTCCCTTACACGATGGAAAACGTGTTGCTGGTTCCGCAGTCGGCTACAGTAGATATTCAGGACAAGAAGTTCGTGTATGTGCTGCAACCGGACAGTACCGTAAAATATACTGAAATCCAAATCTCAAACCTGAATGACGGAAAGAACTATATCGTGCTTGACGGCCTGAAGTCAGGTGACAAGATTGCCGTAGAAGGCGTAACCCGTTTGAACGACGGTATGAAGATTACTCCGATTACTGCGGCACAGAAGGAAGCCAAATACCAGCAGGCTCTGAAAGACCAGCGCGAAGGCAACATAGCCAGTGCATTTAATTGATAAACGTGAATCGTTATATATAATAAGGTATATATAGAATGAGACTAGATAAATTTATTAACCGTCCGGTATTATCAACCGTAATCTCCATTTTGTTGGTAATCTTGGGTTTCATCGGGCTTGCCACACTGCCTATTACCCAGTATCCGGACATCGCACCTCCTACCGTTTCGGTGAGTGCGACTTATACGGGTGCCAATGCGCAGGCCGTATTGAACTCTGTGATTTCTCCGTTGGAGGACCAGATTAACGGTGTGGAAAACATGATGTACATGCAGTCTACCGCTACCAACAACGGTTCGGCACGTATCACGGTGTACTTTAATCAAGGAACTGACCCGGATATGGCGCAGGTCAACGTACAGAACCGTGTGACTCAGGCTCAAGGTCTGTTGCCTGCTGAAGTAACACAGGTCGGTGTGACCACCATGAAGCGTCAGACCTCTATGTTGATGATTTTCTCTATCTATGATAAGGAAGACAAATACAACATCGAGTTCCTCGAAAACTACGCAAGTATCAACTTGATTCCGGAAATCAAGCGTGTAAGCGGTGTGGGTGATGCCAATGTGATGGGTACCGACTACTCTATGCGTATTTGGTTGAAACCGGATGTGATGGCGCAGTATAAATTGGTGCCGAGCGACATTACAGGAGTATTGGCAGAACAGAACGTGGAAGCCGCTCCGGGACAGTTCGGTGAACGCGGTAACCAGTCGTTCCAATATACCATCCGTTATAAAGGACGTTTGTCGAGCGAAACAGAATTCGGCGATATTGTCATCAAGTCTTTGCCAGGCGGTGAACTGCTTCGCCTGAAGGATGTAGCCGAAATGGAATTGGGCCGTTTGACTTACAACTTCAACAATACGGTAAACGGTCACAAGGCTGTATCTTGTATCATCTATCAGATGGCAGGAACCAATGCGACGGAAACTATCGCCAACCTGGAGAAGGTGCTTGCCGAATATGAAAAGAATCTTCCGGAAGGATTGGGTATCAACATCGCGCAGAGTGCCAACGACTTCTTGTTCGCTTCTATCCATGAGGTTGTCAAGACCTTGATTGAAGCTTTCATCCTGGTGTTCATCGTGGTATATATCTTCTTGCAGGATATGCGTTCTACGCTGATTCCGGCGATTGCTATTCCGGTAGCGTTGATTGCTACCTTCTTCGCCTTGAAGTTAATCGGCTTTAGTATCAACTTGCTGACCCTGTCTGCAATGGTGCTTGCGATTGCCATAGTCGTCGACGATGCCATAGTCGTCGTCGAGGGTGTCCATGCCAAGCTGGACCAGGGGTATAAGTCGACCCGTGAGGCTTCCATTGATGCCATGAGCGAACTGGGCGGTGCCATCGTTTCCATTACGTTGGTGATGATGTCCGTGTTTATCCCGGTAAGTTTCATGAGCGGTACGGCAGGTACGTTCTACCAGCAGTTCGGTTTGACCATGGCGATTGCCATCGGTTTCTCAGCTCTGAACGCCTTGACGCTTTCTCCGGCGTTGTGTGCCTTGTTCCTGAAGCCGCACAATTCAGAGGCTACACTGAAAGAACGCATGGGCACAGCCTATAAGGAATCGCGCAAGATTATGGTGGCACGCTATACCGATGCGCTTGGCAAGTGGATGAACCCGAAGATTGTCATTCTTTTCACGGTAGTTGCTATTCTGGGTATGATTTTCGGTTTCTTCAGTTTCGAAGAACATCCGGTGATTTGTGTGCTGATGATTATTATCAGTATCCTGGCTTTTGCCGGTATGACGACTGATAAGTTTAAAGCTTCATTCAACAGATCATACAATTCCTTGTTGGGCAGATATAAAAAACAAGTTGTATTCTTTATCCACAAACGTTGGCTTTCTATGGGACTGGTCGGCGGTACGATTGCGTTACTGATTGCCTTTATGAGCATTACGCCGACCGGTATGATTCCGAACGAAGATACGGGTACGATTATGGGTTCGGTAACTTTGCCTCCCGGAACTTCTCAGGAACGTGCACGTGAAGTGTTGGCACAGGTAGACAGCCTGATTGCAGCCGAACCTGCCGTTCAGTCACGTACGGTGATTTCGGGTTTCAGCTTCATCGGTAGCGGTCAGGGACCATCTTACGGTTCTATCATCATTAAGCTGAAAGACTGGGAAGAACGAACCACGCAGCAGAGTTCGGATATTGTGGTCGCTACGTTGTTCATGCGTTCACAGAAACTCTTCAAGGATGCGCAGGTATTGTTCTTCGCCCCTCCGATGATTCCGGGATATTCTATTTCAACCGACATCGAGTTGAACATGCAGGATAAGACCGGTGGTAGCCTGGATCACTTCTTCCAGGTGGTGAATGATTACATTGCCGCTTTGCAGAAGCGTCCGGAAATCAATTCGGCTTCGACCAACTTCAACCCGAGCTTCCCGCAATATCAGTTGGATATCGATGCGGCTGCTTGTAAGAAAGCGGGTATCAGTCCGAGCGACATCTTGACCACGATGCAAGGTTACTTCGGCGGTATTTACGCTTCCAACTTCAACAGCTTCGGTAAGATGTACCGTGTCATGATTCAGGCAGAACCCGATGCTACGAAGAACCTGGAATCGTTGAACGGCATCAAGGTGCGTAGCAGCGACGGCGAAATGGCGCCGATTACACAGTTTGTATCACTGAAGAAGATTTACGGCCCGGATGTCATCAGCCGTTTCAACCTTTACACAGCTATTCAGGTGATGGTTTCTCCGGCTGCCGGTTATTCTTCCGGTCAGGCTTTGCAGGCGATTGCCGAAGTGGCTAACGATAACCTGCCTGCCGGTTTCGGTTACGAGTTGGGAGGTATGGCACGTGAAGAGGCTCAGACAACCAATACAACCGGAATCATCTTCGTGCTCTGCTTGGTATTCGTTTATCTGTTGCTGAGTGCGCAATACGAAAGCTACCTGTTGCCGTTGGCTGTATTGCTCTCTATTCCTTGCGGTCTGTTGGGTAGCTTCCTGTTCGTCAACGGATTCTCGGCATTGGGCAGCATCCCGGCATTGAAGATGGTATTGGGAACCATGTCGAACGACATCTATATGCAGATTGCGTTGATTATGTTGATGGGTCTGTTGGCTAAGAATGCCATCTTGATTGTAGAGTTTGCGCTCGACCGCCGTAAGCAGGGTATGAGTATATCTTGGGCAGCTGTGCTGGGTGCTTCTGCCCGTCTGCGACCGATTTTGATGACCTCTCTGGCAATGATTATCGGTTTGCTTCCGTTGATGTTTGCCTTTGGTGTAGGTGCTCACGGTAACCGTACATTGGGTGCTTCCGCTATCGGTGGTATGTTGATTGGTATGATTTTCCAGATTTTCATCGTTCCGATTCTGTTCGTGGTGTTCCAGTGGTTGCAAGAAAAAGTGAAACCGATAGAATGGGATAGCCTGGACGAAAGTGAAGTGGAATCAGAAATTGAACAGTATACTCCTACTAAATGATAAGATGATAATGAAGAAACAAATAATAGGAATTGTGTGTGTAGCTGCTATGATGAGCAGCTGCCACATCTATAAATCGTATGACCGTCCGGAAACGATAGATGCTTCAGGCATCTATCGTGACCCGGCTTCGCCTACGGATACGTTGGCTGTTTCCGATACGGCGAACATGGGAAACTTGCCTTGGCGGGAGGTGTTCCGCGATGCCAAGTTGCAGGCACTGATTGAAGAAGGACTGGCTAACAATGTAGATATGCAGGCTGCCGCTCTCCGTGTACAGGAAGCGAAAGTAATGCTGACTGCCGCCAAATTGTCTTATTTGCCTTCCATTAATCTGGCTCCACAAGGTACTACGACCAGTATGGGAGGTGGAAACTATGTAAAGGCATACCAGCTTCCGGTTGCAGCCAGTTGGGAAATTGACTTGTTCGGAAAGATTCTGAACACCAAACGTGGTCAGAAAGTTGCCTACGAACAGAGTCAGTATGCAGAACAGGCTGTACGTTCACAGATTATTTGTGGTATAGCTAACGTGTACTATTCTTTGCTGATGCTCGACCGTCAGGTAGAAATTACGACCGAAACGGCTGCTATCTATAAAGAAAACGTACGAGTAATGGAAGCCATGAAAATTGCCGGTATGACAACCGAAGCTGCTGTAGCACAGATGCGTGCTGCCAGTCATCAGGTAGAGGCTTCATTGATGGATTTGAAACGTCAGGTGCGTGAAACAGAAAATTCACTTGCTGTACTATTGGCTAAGGCTCCTCAGACCATCGAACGCAGTACATTGGATGAACAGGTTATGCCGGAAGAACTGGCAGCGGGTGTACCGATGCAGTTATTGGAAAACCGTCCGGACGTAAAGATGGCTGAAATGACGCTTGCGGCTGCTTATTATACAACTAATTCCGCACGTGCAGCTTTCTATCCGGGCTTGAACATTACAGGTATGGCAGGATGGACAAACGGATCAGGTATTCAAGTTTCTAATCCGGGTGAATTTATGCTGCAGGCTTTGGCTTCATTGGCTCAGCCTATTTTCAATAACGGTAAGCTGATTGCCAACCTGAAGGTTTCAAAGGCAGAAGAAAAGATTGCTCAGATGAATTATCAGCAGACTATTCTGGAAGCAGGAAAGGAAGTGAGCGATGCTTTGTATCTGTTCGATACGCAGAATAAGAAACTGGTGGAAGACCGTGGACAGGTAGAGCAGTTGGATAAGGCAGTGACTTATACCAAGGCCTTGTTCCAGAGCGGAGATGCCACTTATCTGGAAATCCTGACCGCACAGCAGAATCTGCTGAGTGCACAGTTGTCAGAGGTAGCTGATAATTTCCAGCGTATGCAAGCTGTCATCAACTTGTACAGTGCGTTGGGAGGAGGAAGAAATTGATTAACCTTAAAATGAGAAAACTATGATAAGTCCTTTAGCTTATGTAGATCCGTCAGCCAAATTGGGTAAGAACGTGACGGTTCATCCATTTGCCTATATCGACAAGAATGTAGAGATAGGCGATGACAACGTGATTATGCCCTATGCCAGTCTGATGAGCGGCACACGTATGGGAAATGGAAATACAGTTTATCAGGGAGCTGTTGTGGCAGCAGTTCCCCAGGATTTTGCCTTTACAGGTGAAGAAACACTGGCTATTATCGGCAATAATAATGTGATTCGTGAAAATGCCGTGATTATTCGCGGTACACATGCTTCACATGCTACGAAAGTAGGTGATGGCAACTTCATCATGAGTGGAGCCCGTCTTTCTCATGACGTGGAAGTGGGTAACCGTTGCATTATCGGTAACGGTTCACAGGTTTCGGGCAACTGTATTATCTATGACAATGCTATCCTTACTTCCAATGTGTTGATGCAGGGAAATACACGTCTGGGAAGCTTCTCAGTAGTGCAAGGCGGATGCCGTTTCATCAAGGACATTCCTCCATATATTGTAGCAGCCCATGAACCGATTGCATTCTATAGCATCAATACAAAGGTGCTGGAGCATACCGGTTTTTCTGAAACCATTATCAAACACATTGCACAGGCATATCGTATCCTTTATAAGGCAAATACTTCATTGCATGATGCATTGGGACGTATTCGTGAACAGATTCCTAACGGACCGGAAATTGAAAACATTATCCAGTTTGTGGAAACTTCAAAATTAGGAATTATTCATTGATGTAGATAATGGCAGGGCGAAGAAAGGAAAACGACCGTGAAGAGTTAAAGTTGCGTGTGGTGGAAACAGCTTCCAAATCTTTTATGACTTTGGGGATTAAGGCTGTCCACATGGACGATATAGCAAGTTCGCTTTCTATATCCAAGCGTACGCTTTATGAACTGTTTGGAGATAAAGAAGAACTTCTGCTGGAAGTTTTCCGTTTTTATCGTCATTGTATGAATGAGTATATGCAAGAGATTGCTTCCAGCGCGAATAATGTGCTGGAAGTAATCCTTACATTTTATGAGCGTAAGTTCAATGAGTTGTGTTCGGTAAACCCTCTGTTCTTTCGTGACTTACGTAAGTATTCCAAGGTGTTGGACTATATACATGATGACCGTCGCAGGGGAGATGCTGATGCACTGGCCTATTTTCAAAAGGGGGTAGAGCAAGGTATTTTTCGCAGCGACATCAATTTCCAGATTATTAACCAGGCCATGGCCATGCAGATGGACTTGTTGATTTATTCAGACATTACCGACCATTATCCGCTGGCCGAAATCTATAGTGAAATCACTATTCTGCACATGCGGGGAATTACCACGGAAAAAGGTTACCGCATGGTCGATGATTTCTTGAAGAATATTCGAGAGAAACATACCAGATAATTTTGTACTTAAACTCCTCTATCTTTGATTTCTCGAAGATAGGATGCGGTTCGGCAATACTTGCGCTCAAAAGCAAGCTTTTGGCTTGGTATTGCTCTCACCTTTCACTATCTTTGCACTCGGTTTTAGAGGAAAGTTCATGAAGAATAAATTGTTATACACTTTTCTGTTCACCCTTCTGGTGGTGGCAGGTCTGTTTGCCATGCATTTTTTGCCGTCTGTTTCTTTTCGTGGCGAACCTTTGAGAAGGGTTGATTTGCTTTCAGACATTCGTATAAAGAAGGAAATAGCAGAACCTATGGATTCTGATACCTTGGTGTTGCCGCTTCCCGTAAAGCCCGCTTTTGTGGATACCTGCAAGAGTGGAATGGTCTGCATTGAAGAATATGCTGATTCTGCAGGGCGTGGAATGGAGTATTTCTATGAAGCTTTGGGAAAGGTGTCTTCTTTGGACCGTCCGGTACGTATTGCCTATTTCGGAGATTCATTTATTGAGGCCGACATCCTGACCGGTGACTTACGTGAAATGTTGCAGAAACGTTTTGGCGGATGTGGGGTGGGATATGTGCCCATCACAACGAAAATAGCTGGTTTCCGTCCTACGGTACACCATTCGTTTGGTGGATGGGGCAGTCACTCTATTACGGATTCCACGTATTTCGACCGTTCCCGTCAGGACATTTCCAATCATTATTTTATTCCTTCTTCAGGAGCTTATGTAAGCCTGAAAGGTGAGAAACGCTTCTTGTCGCATATTGATACCTGCGAAGTGTCTACCTGTTATTTCCTGACTTCCGATTCTTTGCGGTTGGCTGCATCTGTCAATGGAGGAGAGGCACAGCCATTTTCTGTGGGTGGAAAAGAAGAGTTGCAGTCTGTGTCTGTGAACGGACGTATCGGCTCTGTGCGCTGGAAAGTGGAACAGCTGGATTCTACAGCTTTGTTCTATGCCGTGACGATGGATCCGCGTCAAGGTGTGGTAGTCGATAATTTCAGTACGCGCGGAAGCAGCGGACAGCAGTTGGGTAATATTCCGATGTCGATACTTCGTCAGTATAACCGTCTGCGTACATACGATTTGATTGTGTTGCAGTACGGGCTGAATGTGGCTTCGGATGAGGTGATGAACTATACCTATTACAAGGACGCGATGAAACCTATAGTAGAGCGTTTGAAAACTGCCTTTCCAGAGGCTTCTGTCCTGATTGTCGGGGTGGGAGATAGAGAAAACAAGGATGAAAACGGCGAATTGCGTACCATGCCGGGTGTGAAGCGTCTGATTCGTTACCAGCAGGCACTTGCGGCCGAAACGGGTGTGGCATTTTGGAATATGTTCGAAGCCATGGGAGGCGAAGGTAGTATGGTAGAGATGGTGAACCACAAGCCTCAGATGGCCAATTATGATTATACTCACATCAATTTCAGGGGAGGAAAGCACATTGCCGGACTTTTGTTTGAAACGTTGATGTACGGCAAGGAACAGTACGAAAAACGAAAAGCTTATGAAATGGAGTGAGATACGTTTTTGGGGGATACTCTTCGGGTTCCTTTTGGGAGCATTGCCGCTTTTAGCACAGGATGCTTTGCCGGAGAAATCGCGTCCTGACCGTCATTCCGGACATGTGTCCGACAGCGAGGCCATGCAGCAGCTGATGCGTTTTGTGGAAGTCAGCAATCCGATGCCTGCCGGATTTAAGGGAACAACTGAAAATACGATTATAGACCCAACGCATGAACTGGAGCCTTTCTGGCAGAAGCTTTCCGTGCTCGACCGTCCGTTGCGTATCGTGCACATAGGCGACTCCCATGTGCGGGGGCATGTGTATCCTTATATTGTACGGCGTCAGCTGGAAGACGATTTCGGACGGGAGGCCGTGCTCGATATGCAGGTGAGTTACCGTACTTCGGGACTGGCGCAGGAAACGGGGGCCGCAGGAATTGTGTATCACATAGTAGGAGTAAACGGAGTGACTTGTGCTTCTTTTACTACACCTGAGAATATTCGTCAGATTATCGAACTGAATCCGGACCTGGTTATTCTTTCGTTCGGCACCAATGAAGCGCATGGCCGCCGTTATTCTTCGGCGGAGCACTTGGCACAGATGGATAACCTGTTGGAAGAATTAAAGAAAGGATGTCCGCAGGCGGTGTATCTGCTGACTACTCCTCCCGGAGCGTATGTCCGTAATGGCCGACGGGGCGCAAGAGTAATCAATCCTCGCACGAAATTAGTGGTAAAGACAGAACTGGATTATGCGGCTTCGCGGAAACTTGCTATATGGGATATGTATCACGTGGTAGGAGGTGAACGTTATGCTTGTCTGAACTGGAGTAACGGAAACTATTTCCAGCGCGACAAGATTCATTTTACACAGGACGGATATATTTTACAGGGATTATTATTGCACGAAGCGATTATCAAATCATACAACAATTATGTGGAAACTCAACTGGACGGAACTTGGAATTGACTGGGACAGACTTAAGGATGTGCTGACGTACGATGCGTCGCAACCGATGATTTTCAACAGTGGCTTTTTCTTGCTGCTTTTTCTCGGATTCAGCCTGATTTACCTGATTTTGCAGAAAAAGACTACGGCACGTCTGCTGTTTGTTACCTTGTTTTCTTATTATTTCTATTATAAGAGCAGCGGGTTTTATTTCTTTCTACTGGGTATTGTCACGGTGTCCGACTTTCTGTTAGCTCGCAGGATGGAGCAGACTGTACAGCCTTGGAAACGGAAGCTGCTGGTGGTATGCAGCTTGTGTATCAACCTCGGATTGCTTTGTTATTTTAAGTACACCAACTTCTTTTATGAGATGCTGGCTCCGTTGTGGCACGGGCAGTTCGATCCGCTGGACATATTCCTTCCGGTGGGAATTTCTTTCTTTACCTTCCAGTCGCTGAGTTATACCATTGACGTGTACCGTCGTGACCTGAAACCGCTGACAAACTTGCTGGATTATGCGTTTTATGTGTCCTTCTTTCCGCAGTTGGTGGCAGGGCCCATCGTTCGTGCACGCGACTTTATCCCGCAAATCCGTCAGCCCTTGTTTGTGTCGTCTGAAATGTTCGGCCAGGGCGTTTTCTTCATTGTGAGTGGCCTGTTCAAGAAAGCGGTGATTTCAGACTATATCAGCGTGAACTTTGTAGAACGTATATTCGATAATCCGGGATTGTATTCCGGACTGGAAAACCTGTTTGGTGTCTACGGATATGCCTTGCAGATATACTGTGATTTCTCGGGTTACAGTGACATGGCCATCGGTATTGCTTTGTTGCTGGGATTCCGTTTCCCACTCAACTTCGATTCCCCTTATAAGTCGGATAGTGTGACCGACTTCTGGCACCGCTGGCACATTTCCCTGTCGTCCTGGTTGCGCGACTATCTTTATATCTCTCTGGGCGGTAACCGGAAAGGAAAAATCCGTACCTACATCAACCTGATACTGACCATGCTTTTAGGTGGTTTGTGGCACGGTGCTTCGTGGAACTTTGTGGTGTGGGGCGGATTGCACGGAGTGGCACTGGCCTTGCATAAGTTTTTCCGCAACCTGTTGGGTCGGCCAAAACAATATTGCAGCCGGGGAATACGTAAATTCTTTGCTGTGGTGCTGACCTTCCATTTTGTATGCTTCTGCTGGATATTCTTCCGAAACTCCACGTTTGAGGCTTCGGTGACCATGATTCGCCAGATATTTACAGCCTTCCATCCAGAGTTGCTGGAACAGCTCTTGACGGGCTACTGGAAAGTGTTTGCACTGATGGGAGTGGGCTTCTTGCTTCATTTCTGTCCCGACAGCTGGCAGAATGCGTGCAGCCGGGGCATGGTACGCATGCCGCTCATAGCCCAGGCACTGATAATGATTGCATTGATTTATCTGGTTATTCAGGTGAAAAGCAGCGATATTCAGCCGTTTATCTACTTCCAGTTCTGATGCGTGAGGTCGTATTGGTGTGTAAGGGTACAACTATTTTAGTTTTCACTCCCTATTTTTTCAGGAAAAAATTAGGAGAAAAGACTGAATAATTGTATTTTTGTCACGCTTTCGAAATATCCTTTCTCTAAAAAGGACGTTGGAAAGTGTGCTTATTGATATTTGCGCCCGTAGTTCAATGGATAGAATAAAGGATTCCGGTTCCTTCGATTGGGGTTCGACTCCCCACGGGCGTACATAAAGCTTATTAGACTGAAAAAGAACGGTTTAATAAGCTTTTTTGTTTATAGATACCAGCCTTCGGACATCGCAATTTGTACTTTCGGAAAAAACGCTCCTACGTTTGTGCTAAAACGCCTTTGCGTTTGATATAAAACGTACTTGCGTTTCATGTAAAACGCACTTGTGTTTTAAGTAAAACGCACTTGCGTTTTGATTGAAGCGTCAAAGCGTTTTCCGCTAAATGCAAAGGCCTTTTCTGAGGGTGAAAAAAATCACTGTTTAAAGTTGACTGAGAGATGAAAAACTACATGTTTGAAATTTGTGCGAACTCTGCAGAGAGTTGCGTGGCTGCCCAGCAGGGAGGTGCTCATCGGGTAGAATTGTGTGCCGGCATGCCGGAAGGTGGAACTACTCCGTCGTTGGGTGAGATAAAAGTGGCCCGTAAGTTGATTGACATCCGTCTGCATGTCATTATCCGTCCGCGTGGAGGAGATTTTCTGTACACGCCTTCAGAACTGGAGATTATGGAAGAAGATATTCGGGCTGCCCGTCAGGCGGGAGCCGATGGAGTGGTGTTCGGTTGCCTTACACCGGAAGGCGAGCTGGACAAGCCGGCCATGCAGCGTCTGATGGAAGCTTCCAAAGGACTTTCGGTGACTTTCCACCGTGCGTTTGATTATGTCAAGTCACCCCGTGAGGCACTTGAAGAACTGATAGGCATGGGGGTGAACCGTGTGCTGACTTCCGGCCAGATGCCTACGGCCATGGAAGGGGCACCCTTGCTGGCTGAACTGGTGAAGCAGGCGGGCGACCGCATTATCATCATGCCGGGTTGCGGAGTGAACGAACATAACATTGCGGAACTGGCCCGTGCGACGGGAGCCGGTGAGTTCCATTTTTCGGCGCGCGAACAAAAAGAAAGCCGGATGCTTCTTCGCAATCCGGCTTTGTCGATGGGAGGTACGGATATGGATGAATATGCTCATCCGGTCACGACTCCCGAAAAGGTGCGTCGCACCATTGAGGCGCTTACAGTCCGTGGATAACATGGAGCAGTTGCTCGCCCATGCCGATGGTGTATCCGTGTGATTCGAAGACTACACGGTTGAACGTATCGCCCAGGATAATCACCGGCAGGGTGGGTTTGCTGCCCAGCTTCATATTTTCAGCAATCATTTTCAGAATGCTTCCGTCTTTGTCTATACCGAACACTACGTTCGACGGAAGGTTGGGGAATTCCTTACGGTCGAATTTCTTATAGGCCGCTTCGTCAGTGAAGAGCAGTACAATCGTACGTCCCCATTTTTCAAATTCCGCTTTCTTTACTTCGATGTCTTTCAGGGCATGGTTGGTCGGTTCCTGACCTACGCCCAATACGCCGACAATGTAATATCCTCTTCCGGTAGTGTTGAGTACAGATACTTGTTCGTCTGTGCCCGGACGGGTGTAGAGTGCTTCGGAATTGAAGTTGCCGATAACACGTACTTCTTCCGTATTGTTGCGCATGCAGAGAGGAGTCACTGTGGTCTTTCCTTTGTCGACAGTGAAGAATGAAACCTGGCTCAATACACCTCCGTTGGCCATACGGCTACCCGTTACCATCATGTAATAACCGGTCGACATGCTGCTTCCGTTTTTCAGCAGAGAAGCCCAGCTGGCATCTTCCGGATGGTTCTGCAACTGGAATGTGCCGTTGTCATACTTCGACAGGGTGAAGTGTGTGTAGTATTTCGGATTGTCTAGTCGAGGAATAGCCTGGTAAGTAGCTTTCAATACACCTTCCGACAGACTTCCACCTTCCGAACTTTCAAAGTCCACCAATACCGGTTTTCCGTTGAGACGGTAGCAGATGTTGCCATTTACTTCATCCTTCCAGGCAGGGATACCTAAGCTACGGGCAGCAGCAACAAAGAAAATGTCTCTGGACTGTGAGTCGGTCACACGGCTGCGCCATACGCCCTCGGGTGAAGTAATAGTGAATATCGTACTCAGGTCGTTGCGGATGGACAGGCTGTCCTTACACCATTTTACGAGCACCTGTGGGTCGGCTTTGATTTGTGCGGCCAGTTCGGCAGACAAGGCTTTCTGCAGGTAGGTACGGTAAGGAGTCAGCATTTCAGTGGCAATACGCGGTGCAAGCACTTCTTTTACGTCAGCTTTCGCATCGGTTGCATACAAATGGTCTTCCAGAATGCTGCAAGGTGTGTCGCGCAAGTCTTTATCAGCCAGTGTGCTGAGCAATTCCAATGCACGGGCCCCTTGTCCCTTTTCTGTTGCATTCGATAGGAACTGCATGATGTCCGCATGGTTTCCTCTGGATTTCAGAATGTATGTGCTTGTCTGGTTCACATCCAGTTTCAGTCCTTCTGCAAAAGCTTTGGCCTTTTCTTCGGTAGGGAAGCTGGCTACGTAGGCGTTGCGGATAGAATCTTCCTGAGCCATGCGAAGTGTGTTTTCCTTACGCTGTGCATCGGTCACTTCCGGGAAGTTGGCTTTTTCAGCCGGTGGCACAATGTGCAGGGTATCGGTAAATACATCTCCCGGACGGTGAGAAAGCGTCAATGTGACTTCTTTATCTTTTCCGAAAGAAACTTTCTGCAAGCCGAAGTGGTCATTGGCCGAAGCGTAGACTACCATGTCGCCCAATCCGGCAGAAAGAGACGCTTTTCCTTGTGCGTCGGTCGTTTTGTTGGCTACGGTGAAGAATTCAGCGTAATTGTAAATTTTGAACTCTACGTGTGCGCCTTCTACAGCTTTACCCTGAGCATCTACCACCGTAACAGTGATGGGGGCACTCTGTCCGTAGTTGTCGATGATGTTGATTTCCGTATAGTTAGCAGTGGTTTTCATCACTTCTTCCGGTCCGTCGTATGCACCGAATACTTTGGTGTGCATCAGCATACCTCTGCTGGCAGGGGCGTTGAACCATCCTAGGTTCAGTACCGGTTCCGGTTCGCAGGCACCGAGGAAGTACCATTTGCCGTCCACCCAGGCTTCTACCCAGGCATGGTTGTCGTCAGTATGCGCCCAGCGCGGGGTGTACACCTGACGGGCAGGGATACCTACGGCACGGAGAGCGGCTACCAGGAAGGTAGATTCTTCACCACAACGTCCGTAAGCCGTTTTCACAGTAGCCATTGGGGCACTGGTACGAATGTCGGTCGGGGTATAGATTACTTTTTCATGACACCAGTGGTTTACTTCCAGCACGGCATCGTACATGGACAGTTTTTCCACACGCGGCATCAGTTCCTGGCGGAACACTTCGCGTGCATTATCCAGGTTTTCGTTGTTTACTCTGACAGGGAGTACAAAGTGGCGGAATATCATGTCGGGAATTCCGGCTCCCCATGAAGTCTCTTTTCGGTTCTGAAGTGCCAGACGTACATTTTTCAGATAGAACTCTCCGGAGTAATCCGAAATATCGCCCGGAGTCATGTAGGCATACAGGAACATCATGGCTTCCCGTTCCTCCAGCGACATGTCTTCATTGAAGATGTCAAAAAGATTTCCCCGGTTGAGAATCTCCTTCTTCTGTCCGAAATCAGCTTCCACTTTGTTACGGTAGTCGGCCTCTTTCAGAAAATGGTTGGGAGAAGTCGAGGTACACGAGGGGAAGAGGCAACTGAGCCAAAATGCAAATGCGGGAATGAGTAGTTTTTTCATGCAGGTAAAAAGATTTGGTAAATACAGAAATAAAAAAGACACGGAAACGAGAAGTTCTTCCTTTCGGGGTGAACTTCTGCGTTTCTGTGTCTTTTGGCTTAAAATGTGATATGCACTTAAATAGGTTTATATTCTACAAATGCTTCCATAGCTTCATAGCAAGCCAGACCTAATTGGTCGTAAAGTGAAGCAGTTCCGCGGTTGCGGTCTTCGCTTCTCTGCCAGAACAGACGTTCGTCATTGCCCAGGAACGGTGCGCTTTCCATCTGAGACTGGTGTTTCAGGATAGAGTTACGTTTTGCACGAAGTTCTTCCGGACTCAAAGGTACGGCCATTTCGATGTTTTCGATTTCCCATTCTGCCCATGCGCCACGGTACATCCAGATGCGGCAGTCGTTCAGCCATTCCGCACCGGCATTCTTTTCTTCGTCGATAGCGGCAAAAACAGCGTCCGTACATACGCGGTGAGTACCGTGCGGATCGGCCAGGTCGCCGGCTACGTAAATCTGATGAGGTTTCACTTCGCGGAGCAGGTTGAGCACGATTTCTACGTCGGCCTCGCTGATCGGGTTCTTTTCAATCTTTCCAGTTTCATAGAACGGAAGGTCAAGGAAGTGACAGCGGCTGAGCGGAATACGGTTGAACGTACAAGCGGTACGAGCTTCACCACGACGAATCAGACCTTTGATGGTCAGGATGTCGCGTGTATCCATGTCGCCTTCTTTCTTGGTAGAGAAGAACTGTTTGATTTCAGCATATTTGTCGCTGATAACCTTGTCTTCACTATTTTCGAACAACTGGTTAAAACCGTTGATGAAATGCATGAAACGTACCACTTCTTCATCGCCTACAGCAATGTTTCCAGAAGTTTCGTAAGCCACATGTACTTCATGTCCCTGCTGAACGAGGCGGCGCAATGTACCTCCCATGGAGATTACATCGTCATCCGGATGCGGAGAAAATACCACCACACGTTTCGGGAACGGTTTGGCGCGTTCCGGACGATAAGTATCATCGGCATTCGGTTTACCACCCGGCCATCCGGTAATGGTGTGCTGCAGGTCGTTGAATACCTTGATGTTGGCATTGTAGGCAGAGCCGTAAAGAGCCAGCAGTTCGCTCAAGCCGTTTTCATTATAGTCCTTGTTGGTCAGTTTCAGAATAGGCTTGTTCAGTGTAGTACACAACCATACGATGGCACTTCTTACCAGTTTGTCGTTCCATTCGCAGCTGGTTACCAGCCATGGACGCTGAATACGAGTCAGATGAGCTGCCGCAGCCAGGTCTACGCAAACAGAAGTGTTGGCATGAAGCTGCAGGTAAGATGCCGGCAGTGTATCACTTACCTTGTCTTCCACTGCACTTCGGATGATGTCAGCTTTGTCTTCACCCCAGGCCAGCATATAAACTTTTCTGGCTCCCATAATGGTATTGATACCCATGGTGATGGAGCAGGGAGGAAGATTGTCTACACCGATATTATGTGCAGCTTCAGAACGAGAAGTTGCATCAATCAAAATCAGGCGGGTAGTAGAGCTGGCATGTGAACCAGGTTCGTTCATACCGATGTTTCCTTCACGTCCGATTCCCATGATAACCATATCAAGACCTCCAAAGGTCTGTATACGCTGTTCGTACAAACGGCAGTGTTCGATGATGGCTTCCTGAGGGATGCTACCGTCCATTGTAAAGATATTCTGGCGGTCAATGTCTATCTGTGAAAGGAAAAGCTTGTTCAGGTGGCTGAAACTGCTTCCAGCACCTTCGGTCAGCGGATAATATTCATACAGGTTGAAGAATACCACGTTACGGAAACTTACGCCTTCATCCTTGTGTTTCCGAATCAGTTCGGTGAACAGCGGACGCAGGGAAGCGCCTGTGCCTATGGCAATGGTACAGAATTTTCCTTCACGCTGTCTGTCTTGTATCTTTGCAACAATTTCATTGGCAATCTGTACCACACCTTCTTCGCTTGTTTCGAAGATGTTGGTCGGGATTTTTTCCAGTCGCGTCAGGACAGAACGTTCTACTGCGTTTCCCGGACGATAGTAACGTGGGGAAACGCGATTCAGTGAAATTTGAGAGCTAAGATTGGTTCTCATGATTCAGCGAATTAGAGGTTGTTCTTTTCAATATCTTTGAAGTACTTGTAGGTACCGACTTTCAGTTCGTCAGTAGCAGCTTCATCACATACGATGATACCGTGCTGGTGCATCTGCAATGCGCTGATAGTCCACATCTGTGTGATGCCGCCTTCTACTGCATGCTGCAACGCACGTGCCTTGTTATGTCCGTTACAGATAATCAGTACTTCTTTAGCAGAAAGTACAGTACCAACTCCTACGGTCAATGCTGTCTTAGGCACTTTGTTCACGTCGTTGTCGAAGAAACGTGAGTTAGCGATGATGGTATCAGTCGTCAGTGTTTTCACACGTGTGCGTGAAGTCAGTGAAGAGCCCGGTTCGTTGAAAGCAATGTGACCGTCAGGACCGATACCTCCTAAGAACAGGTCGATGCCGCCGAACTTTTCAATTTCTTTTTCATAGTTGGCACATTCAGCTTCCAGGTCGGCTGCGTTACCGTTCAGGATGTGAATGTTTTCCTTGCAGATGTCAATATGATTAAAGAAATTATTGAACATGAATGAATGGTAGCTTTCAGGATGAGATTCCGGTAAGCCTACGTATTCGTCCATATTGAAAGTCACTACATTCTTGAATGATACCACTCCCTTTTTGTTTAATTCAATCAGGACTTTATACATGCCCAGAGGAGATGAACCTGTGGGAAGTCCTAATACAAACGGTTTTTCTTTAGTAGGATTAGCTGCGTTGATTTTTTTTGCAACATAGTTTGCTGCCCAGTTGGACAGAGAACTGTAATCGGGTTCAATGATTAATCTCATGGTGGTTAGAATTTTGAATATTGAAATTAAATTAACTTGTTTCTTTCTCCTTTGTGATAAGAATTTTCTTACCCCATGCAAATATATCAAAGCTTACTCAGAAAGGCAAATAAAAAAATAGTTTTTTTATGCATGAGTTTTTAAAGAAAAATTCTACATTTGTAAATGTTTCTATAAAAAATAACAAATATGGGTCAGACTCTATTGAAGAATATACAGAAAGGCGTAAAAAGTGCATTGGTAAAGCAGCGTATCATTACGCACCTGATTTATGCAGGAAGCACTACAATCACAGATTTGTCTAAATCGATGGGACTAAGTGTGCCTACCGTGACAAAGTTTGTGGATGAAATGTGCAAGGAGGGATATGTGAACGATTGTGGAAAACTGGAAACCAGTGGAGGTCGTCATCCAAGTTTGTATGGACTGAATGCGGATTCTGCCTATTTTATCGGGGTAGCGATGGCGGTACAGTCGTTAAGCCTGGGGGCAATCAACTTTAAGGGGGATGTGCTTCAGACCAAGATGGAGATTCCGTTCAAGCTGGAAAATACACCGGAATGTTTGGAACATATCTGTCAGGAAATAGAAACATTTATCGATGAACTTCCGTGCGACAAATCAAAGATTCTGAATATCTGTATTGGTATGACCGGGCGAGTAAATCCGGAAACAGGCTGCAGCTATACGCATCTGACTTTTGGTGAGAAACCTTTGGCAGAGATGTTCTCCGAAAGATTGGGTATTAATGTGTGCATTGATAACGATAGCCGTGCAATGGCATACGGAGAATATATCATGCGCTCGGAGAAATGTCCGAAGAACCTGATTTATGTGAATGTAAACTGGGGGTTGGGACTCGCTATCATCATTGACGGTAAACTGTATTCGGGAATGTCTGGTTTTGCGGGTGAGTTTGGACATAATTACGGATATGATAACCAGCAGATCTGTTATTGCGGAAAGAAAGGCTGTATTGAAACAGAGGTATCCTGCTCGGCTTTGTATCGGAAGTTTATTGCCCGTTTGCGTCAGGGAGAAAACTCTGTGTTGCTGAAAGAGAAATCCATCGATGAAATAACTTTAGCAGATATTATTTCTGCTGTTCGTCGTGAAGATGTGCTGGCCATTGAGCTGGTAGAAGAGATTGGCGCGAAACTGGGACGTCACATTGGTGACCTGATTAATGTGTTCAATCCGGAACAGGTAATTATTGGAGGGGAATTCTCGAAGGTAGGAGAGTATTTGTTGCCGCCGGTTATTTCAGCAGTCCGTAAATATACGCTGAATTTAATGTATAAGGATTCGGATATTGTATTGTCGGAACTGAAAGAAAAGGCAAATGTCATCGGAGCTTCTCTGTTGTCAAGAAGCAAGCTGTTTGCATTGGAATAAAATTTTGTTGAGATAAAAAATCCCCGGAAAACGAAGGCGTACTTGGTTTTCCGGGGATTTTTCTTTATAGGAATGTATCTTGTAAACTTTGACGGCATGTCTCCCAGTTTTCGTTGAAGGAGGCCATGGAGGGGAACAAAATGTTGGCACCTTCTTGCAGAAGCACGTCGTCTGGAAGCGGGCCGGTGTTCAGTGCAATGGTGAAGATACCGGCAGCTACTCCAGCTCTGACTCCTAACGGCGCATTCTCAATGACTACCGCTTCGTTGGCTTGTATGCCGGCTTTCTGCAAAGCCATCAGGTAAGGTTCAGGATTGGGTTTTCCGTATTTTACATCGAAAGCAGTCACCATCAGTTCCCGCTGGAAAATGCCTGGGAAATAATGGTTCAGTTTGTCTAATAAGGAAAGTTGTCCGGAGCCGGTTACAACCATCGGAATCAGTCCGGCGGCTTTTATCTTTTTCAGGACCTCGAATGCACCGGGCATAGGGTCGGCTTTGGGCAACTGATTGAATATATCGCTCTTGGTCTGGTAGATTCGTTTGATTTCTTCCTCATCGGCCTCATAGCCTCTTTCTCGCTGGCTGACGATGTTGATGGTTGCCGCACCAGTACGTCCTTCGTGAAGGTAGGCTTCCTCTCTGCTCAGGCTCATTCCGTATTGCTTCATTGCCTCATGCCAGGCGGTGGCATGGTTCTTCATGGAGTCGAACAATACCCCGTCCATATCGAACAATACGGCCTTTAAGTCGATGCGTGTATAATGATGGGTGGTAAGATATTGGTTGATTTCTTGTTGGAACATGATGATATGGTTTATAATATTCAGGCACGCATTACATGAATGCACTTTCCTTGTAGAAGAAAGAGTGCTTTTCATGTAATTCGTGCCTGTCAATTAAAAACGGAGTGATAGACTCTCGTTTATTTATTTTTTCAGACGAGCCCGGATTGCTTCAGATTCTTTTTCGTATCCCGGCTTGTTCAGAAGAGCAAACATGTTTTTCTTGTAAGCTTCTACGCCCGGCTGGTTGAACGGATTTACTTCGAGCAGGTATCCGCTGATTCCGCAAGCTTTTTCGAAGAAATAGATAAGCTGTCCCAGGTAGTATTCGTTCAATGAAGGAACGCTTACACGCAAGTTAGGAACTCCACCGTCTACGTGTGCAAGCTGTGTACCGAGTTCGGCCATCTTGTTTACTTCGTCGATGCGTTTGCCTGCCAGGAAGTTCAGTCCATCCAGGTTTTCTTCATCGCTCGGGAAGTGAAGTTCGTGGCTTGGAGTTTCTACAGAAACCACTGTCTCGAAGATACTGCGTTCACCCTGCTGAATCCACTGTCCCATAGAGTGCAGGTCAGTAGAGAAGTCTACAGAGCTAGGATAGATACCTTTCAGGTCCTTGCCTTCAGATTCACCGTACAGCTGTTTCCACCATTCCATGAAGTAGTGAAGTTTCGGCTGGAAGTTTACTAAGATTTCAATTTTCTTTCCGCTCTGATACAGTTCGTTACGAGTAGCAGCATACAAAGCAGCCGGGTTTTCGTACATATTTTCGTTGGCACAAACTTTTTCCATTTCGCAAGCGCCGGCAACCAGCTGGTCAATGTCGATTCCAGCTACTGCAATAGGAAGCAAGCCTACAGGAGTCAATACAGAAAAACGTCCGCCTACATTGTCAGGAATGATGAATGATTTGTAACCTTCCTTGTCGGCTGTTGTACGGGCTGCACCTTTCTTGGCATCTGTAACAGCTACGATAACCTTGCGAGCCATTTCCTTACCTCTCTGGTCTTCACACTGCTTTTTCAGCAGACGGAAAGCAAGAGCGGTTTCAGTAGTTGTTCCAGATTTAGATATGTTGATTACACCGAATTTTTTGTCTTTCAGGAATTCAGTCAGTTCGAACAGGTAGTCTTCGCTGATGTTGTGTCCGGCAAAAATAATAGTAGGTTGTCCGGCTTTTTTCTCCTGCAACCAGGCAAAGCTGTTTGACATGGCTTCGATGACTGCACGTGCGCCCAGGTAACTTCCTCCGATACCAGCTACGATTACTACGTCGCAGTTTTCGCGAAGTGTCTGTGCGGTAGCTTTCAGGTCATCCAAGTGTTCCTTTGTGATGGAAGAAGGTAAATGCAACCAACCCAAGAAGTCGTTTCCTAAGCCTGTGCCTTTTTCCAGCGTTTCCATACAAGCTTTTACCTTTGGTTCATAAGAAGCCAATTTTTCCTTAGATATAAAATCTAAAGTCTTTTCAATGTTCAGTTTAATGTTTTCCATAACTGTTTTCTGATTTTATCTAAATGAGTCAGTTAATAATTTGATTTCAATCATTGGTGATATACGTTCGTAGAGAATATTATAGACGGCATCCACAATGGGCATATTGACATGCAGGTGCTTGTTCAGCTCCTTGATACATTTGGTGCCATAATATCCTTCGGCAATCATTTCCATTTCAATCTGGGCACTTTTTACGGAATATCCCTTACCAATCATGGTACCGAACACGCGGTTACGGCTGAAATTGGAATAAGAAGTCACGAGGAGGTCGCCCAGGTAGGCTGAATCGTTTGTACAACGGTTTACGGGATGTACGGTATCTAAGAACCGGTTCATTTCCTGTAAGGCATTGGAAACCAGTACGGCCTGGAAGTTGTCTCCATATTTCAGACCACTGCAGATTCCGGCTGCAATGGCATATACATTCTTCAGCACAGAAGCATATTCAATGCCGGCTACGTCCGTATTGACCGAAGTCTTGATGTAGTGACCAGCCAGTTGACGTGCAAACATCTTAGCTTTTTCAATGTCTTTACATCCCACGGTAAGATAAGAAAGCCGTTCCAATGCCACTTCTTCCGCATGACAGGGACCTGCCAGTACGGCTATGTTGTTTTCAGGAACGTCATAAATCTTATGGAAATAATCGGATACGATCAGGTTTTCGTCGGGTACGATACCCTTGATGGCAGTAACGATGAATTTATCCTTCAGCTTGGTTTTTAGCTTTTTGAGGTGACTTTTCAGATACGGTGAAGGGGTGACAAAAATCAGGGTATCCGACTCTCTCACTACCTTGTTGATGTCTGATGAAAAGTTGATGCATTTCATGTCGAAACGCACACTTGTCAGATAGGCTGGATTGTGACCCAGACGCTTGAATTCTTCAATTCGGTCGTCACGGCGCATATACCAGTTTATGGATTCAGCCTGGGTTAAAATGATTTTAGCTATAGCAGTGGCCCAGCTGCCTCCCCCCATAATCGCTATTTTCCCGGGTAATTTCATACTCTTATATTTAATGAAAAACAGATATGAAGGACAAGACATGTGCTTTGTCCTTCATACACTTTCATTCATTTATTTAATCTTTTCTATCCAGCCAGCTACTTCGTCTACTGTGGGGTTGGCAAGTTCCAGTTTGTATTTCTTGTTGATGCCACAAATGTCCTGATGAAGTTTCTGCGGATTCACGTCCTTCATGTCAGTTACGAGGTTGTATCCGGCTTTCTGAATTACCGGAACCCAGTCTTCTGCAATTCCTAATTCCATGAATTTAGCAGGCGCATCTTTCGGGATTACTTTTTCCGGACGCATCTGCGGGAAGAACAACACTTCCTGAATGGTACTCTGACCGGTCATCAGCATTACCAGACGGTCCATACCGATACCCATACCTGAAGTAGGAGGCATACCGTATTCCAATGCACGAACGAAGTCCTTGTCGATAATCATTGCTTCGTCGTCTCCCTTTTCGCTTAGTCTCATCTGCTCTTCGAAGCGTTCCAGCTGGTCAATCGGGTCGTTCAATTCAGAGTATGCGTTGCACAACTCTTTACCGTTCACCATCAGCTCAAAGCGTTCTGTCAGATCCGGATTGCTGCGGTGTTTCTTTGTCAGCGGAGACATTTCGATAGGATAGTCAGTGATGAAAGTCGGCTGAATGTAGTTGCCTTCGCAGAATTCGCCGAAGATTTCGTCAATCAGCTTGCCTTTACCCATGGTGTCGTCAATTTCCATGTTGAGCTTCTTGCAAACTTCACGAATCTGCTCTTCGTTCATGCCTGTCAGGTCATAGCCTGTGAATTCCTTGATAGAATCCAGCATGGTTACACGTTTGAACGGAGCTTTGAAGTTGATTACGTTGTCGCCTACCTGTACTTCTGTAGTACCGTTTACATCCAGACAGATTTTTTCAATCATGTTTTCTGTAAACTTCATCATCCAGTTGTAATCCTTGTAAGCTACGTAGATTTCCATACAGGTAAATTCCGGATTGTGTGTACGGTCCATACCTTCGTTACGGAAGTTCTTACCGATTTCATACACACCTTCGAAACCACCCACAATCAGTCTCTTCAGGTACAGCTCACTGGCAATACGCATGTACAATGGAATATCCAATGCGTTGTGGTGAGTGATAAACGGACGTGCCGCAGCACCTCCGGCAATAGACTGAAGAATCGGAGTTTCAACTTCGATATATCCTTTCGAGTTGAAATACTCTCTCATAGAGTTGTAGACCTTGTTCCGTTTCAGGAAGATTTCTTTAACTCCGTCGTTTACTACCAAGTCTACATAGCGCTGACGGTAACGGAGTTCAGGGTCTTCAAACTTATCGTAAGCCACCCCATCTTTGTATTTTACAATCGGGAGCGGACGGATTGATTTCGACAATACAGTCAGTTTCTGTGCATGGATAGAGATTTCGCCCATCTGGGTACGGAATACAAAACCTTCGATTCCTATGAAATCGCCCAAATCCAGCAAGCGTTTGAAAACTACATTATATAAATCTTTGTTTTCATCCGGACAGATATCATCGCGGGTTATATATACTTGTATACGGCCTTTAGAATCCTGTAATTCAATGAAAGACGCTTTTCCCATTACACGACGAGACATGATACGTCCTGCAACGGATACTTTGCGAGGTTCAGCATCATCTTTGAATTCGGCTTTTATGTCAGTCGAAAAAGCGTTGGTTACATACTCGGCAGCAGGGTATGGTTCAATCCCCATTGCTCTCAACTCATTCAGACTGTTGCGTCTGATTATTTCCTGTTCGCTTAATTCTAATACGTTCATTTGTTCGTATATTAACTCATTTTGGTTACAAAAATAGAAAACATTTTGCAAATAATCCCTATTTATAAGGTTCTTTTAGAATAAAAACCCATGGCTTTTTTTCTTAAAAATGGTCAGGGGCTTTTGCTTGTTGGTCAAATAATTCTTTACATTTTCCTAAAAATAGAGTTAAATTTACCTCGACACGTACGTGACGAGGTCTTGACACGTACGTGCTGATGTCTCGTCACGTTCGTGTCGAGATATTGACAGCTACGTGTCGAGGTATTTTGTATAAGCGTTTGTGATATTTAGATAAGGAACCTTGCAAAAATATACAATTGCCCATGTCTTTAAAGTATTTTGATGCTAATTTTTGGTTTCTATGATTAATTTGTTACCTTTGGGCGTTTCTAATGAATGAAAAGCATGAAAGTTATTTTACTACAGACAGATATTCGTTGGGCCGACCCAGCAGCCAATGTGGCTTACATGGATAAACTTATCAGTGCCCACGCACAAGGAACAGACTTGTTTGTTCTTCCGGAGATGTTTTCCACCGGGTTTTGTACTTCGCCGGAAGGCATTGCAGAATCATCCGATAGTGCTACCTTTCAGTGGATGAAGCAAAAAGCAGCCGAACATAATTGTGCGATTGCCGGAAGTGTTTCGGTCGAGGAAAACGGAAAGTTCTATAACCGCTTCTATTTTGTGCATCCTGACGGAAACGTGCAGTGGTACAATAAAAAGCATCTGTTTACGTATGGAGGGGAAGACAAGCATTATACGGCCGGACAGGAACGGGTGATTGTGGATTTCCGTGGCGTGCGTTTCCTGCTAGAGGTCTGCTATGACCTGCGTTTCCCGGTATGGTCACGTAACCGGGGCGATTATGATGCAGCGATTTATGTAGCCAGCTGGCCTTCGCCCAGAGTAGAAGCCTGGAAAGCTTTGTTGCGTGCCCGTGCCATCGAGAACCAGTGCTATGTACTGGGGGTAAACCGGGTAGGGAAGGACCCCTATTGCGAATATAGCGGCGGAACGGCGGGCATTGACCCGTATGGCAAAACACTTTCTGCCTGTGCGGATGGGGAAGAAGGCTTTTCTGAAGTCATGATTGATATGGAGGAACTGCAATCGTTCCGGAAAAAATTCCCGGTATTGAACGATGCCGACTCTTTTACACTGAATTAATTTCTATATTATATGAAAAATAAACGCTTATTGTTGGGCGACCAGGCCATTGCGCTGGGAGCCATTCACGCGGGGATTTCGGGAGTGTATGCTTATCCGGGAACTCCCTCTACTGAAATTACGGAATATATTCAAAACTCTCCGATAGCAAAAGAACGTGGTTTGCACAGCAGCTGGTGCACCAATGAAAAAACAGCCATGGAAGCTGCCTTGGGTGTTTCTTATGTCGGGAAACGCGCCTTGGTCTGCATGAAACACGTGGGAATGAACGTGTGTGCCGATGCGTTTGTCAACTCTGCCATTACAGGCGTGAACGGAGGGGTAGTGGTACTGGCTGCCGATGACCCGTCCATGCACTCTTCTCAGAATGAACAGGATTCCCGTTTTTACGGCAAGTTTGCCCTGATTCCGATTCTGGAACCGTCTTCCCAGCAGGAAGCTTACGACATGATGTCGTATGCATACGACCTTTCGGAACAAATGCGTACGCCGGTACTGATGCGCATTACTACCCGCATGGCACACTCTCGTGCGGCAGTCGAAGTGCAGGAGTCTGGAAAGGAAGTGACTTGCACGGGGCGTCCGTCGGTTCCTTCTGATTGGGTACTCTTGCCCGGCAATGCCCGGCGTCGTTATGTGGAAGCCATCGCAACTCAGGAAAAGTTGCGTGATGAGGCTGAACAGTCTGCATTTAATCGGTTGGCTGGTCAGGAAGGTGTGGCTGAGAAGGGAATCGTGGCTTGTGGAATTGGCTACAATTACGTGATGGAAACCTATCCGGAGGGATGTCCGTATCCTTTGCTGAAGATTTCACAGTATCCTTTACCGGTGGAAGCCTTGACTCGTCTAGCCGACTCTTGCAAAGAGATTCTGGTAGTGGAAGACGGACAGCCTTTTGTAGAGGAACAGCTGAAAGGCATTCTTCCTTCTAAATATGTGGTGAAAGGTCGTTTAAGTGGTGAGTTGCCCCGTACGGGAGAACTGACACCGGATAATGTGCGTCAGGCTTTGGGACTTTCTTGTGAACCGGTTTATGCTGCCGCTCAGAATGTAGTTCCCCGTCCTCCTGCCTTGTGTAAGGGATGCGGACACCGTGATGTGTATGATGCCCTGAATAAAGTAGCTGCCGAATATCCGGATGCCAAGATTTTCGGTGACATCGGATGCTATACACTGGGTGCACTTCCTCCGTTTCGTACGTTGAGCAGTTGCGTGGATATGGGAGCTTCCATTACTATGGCGAAAGGGGCGGCAGATGCAGGCTTATTCCCATCTATAGCAGTGATTGGTGACTCTACATTCACTCACTCTGGAATGACCGGCCTGCTGGATGCCGTGAATGACAAGTCCAATATCACGGTGGTTATTTCCGATAACCTGACTACTGCTATGACTGGTGGCCAGGATTCAGCCGGAACCAATAAGTTTGAAGCCATTTGTTTAGGTTTGGGAGTAGAGCCGGAACACGTGCGGGTAGTTGTGCCGCTTCCTAAGAACATGGAAGAAATTACCCGTGTCATTCGTGAGGAAATAGAATACAACGGTGTATCTGTCATCATTCCGCGTAGGGAATGTATGCAGACTTTAAACCGGAAACTGAAACAGCAAAAAGCACAGAAACAATGAAAACAGATATTATACTTTCAGGAGTGGGCGGACAGGGAATCTTGTCCATCGCTACGATTATCGGAGAAGCTGCCCTTCATTTAGGGTTGAACTTGAAACAAGCCGAAGTACACGGAATGAGTCAGCGCGGAGGGGATGTGCAGTCTAACCTTCGCTTGTCGGATACTCCGATTGCTTCCGACCTGATTGCCTTGGGAACGGCGGATATGATTATCTCACTAGAGCCGATGGAAGCTTTGCGCTACCTGCCGTATCTGTCAAAAGACGGATGGATTATCACTTCGGCTGCTCCTTTCAAAAACATTCCGAATTATCCGGACGAAGAAAAGCTGATGCAGGAATTGAAGTCACAGCCTCATGTGGTGGTGCTGGATGTGGAAAATCTGGCGAAAGAAAACCACATGCCTAAGTCGGCCAATGTCATTCTGTTAGGGGCTGCCGCTCCTTTCCTGAAAATCCTGGATGCAGAAGTCTTGCGCGAAAGTGTAGGCCGTATTTTTGCGTCAAAAGGCGAAGAGGTGGTGCAGATGAACTATCGCGCTTTCGATATAGGTCATGAGTATGTAAAACAGTTGAAATTCTGAGAGCCTATGAGTCGCGTGTTTAGTGAAGAACTGGTAAATTCCGTAGCGAAGGAAATGAAAGTGGCCGATTTGGCCAATGCCACCATAGGGGATGTGTTGCTGGTAGCTTCCCGTCTGGAAGAACTGACGGGTATTCCTTTTATCCGGATGGACCAGGGGTCTCCTGGTCTTCCGGCCAATAAAATAGGTATCGAGGCAGAGAAAAAAGCCCTCGATAGAGGAGTTGGTTCGCAATATCCGGCAGCTGCCGGAGTGGCAGAGTTGAAACAGGCTGCTTCACGTTTCGTGAAAGCCTTTATCGATATTGATATTTCTCCACGGGCATGTCTGCCCACTACCGGTTCTGTGGCAGCTTCTTTCGGTGCTTTTATTGCCTGTACCCAGCGAATCCCGGGAAAGAACAAGGTCTTGTTCATCGATCCGGGTTTCCCGATACAAAAATCTCAGTTGCGCATTTTGGGTATTGAGTGGGAGTTGTTTGACATTCATGATTTCCGTGGCGAACCGCTGCGTGCCAAACTGGAAAGTTTCCTGTCGAAGGGAGATATTGCCGCTGTGGTATATTCTAACCCTAATAATCCGGCATGGATTTGTCTGGAAGAAAGTGAGTTGAAGATTATCGGAGAATTGGCTACGCAGTACGATGTGATTGTGCTGGAAGACCAGGCTTATTTCTGCATGGACTTCCGTCATGCGTTTGGCCGTCCTTACCAGCCGCCTTTTGTACCTACGGTCGCACGTTATACCGATAATTATATTCTGATGTTGTCGGCATCCAAGATTTTCAGCTATGCCGGCCAGCGTATAGCTTTAGCCTGCGTGTCCGATAAATTGTTTGATACGCAGTATCCGGCACTGGCAGCCCGTTATGAAGACTCAGGCGTCTTCGGGCCGACTTTCATCGCTTCTATCATGTATATGATTACCTCCGGTTGCACGGCTACTACCCAGTATGCCATGGCCGAGATGTTGGAGAAATCCATTTCAGGAGAAATCAACTTTGTAGAAGATGTGCGCGAGTATGAACGTCGGGCACGCCGGATGAAGCAGATTTTCACCGACCACGGTTTTTCTATTGTGTATGATAAGGATGTCACTCAGCAGGTGGGCGATGGCTTCTTCTTTACCTTGGGATACCCCGGACTGACAGGAGGCGAATTGCTGCGTGAATTGATGATGTATGGCGTGAGCAGTATTTCCTTGTCTACCACCGGAAGTGAACAGCAAGGAGTGAGAGCCTGTACGTCGCGCATGCGTGAAGAACTTTATCCGGTGCTGGAGGAACGTATGAAAGCATTCCAGGCCGACCATCCGCTGAAATAAGGAATCACAAAACTACTACTGAAATAAAGAAAAACACAGCTTATGATTTGGAATCCGAACAAAGAATGTATGCCGCGTGAACAGATGCGCGAGCTGCAAGGAAAACGCTTATGCAAACTGGTGCAGTATGTGTACCATAATGTACCTTTCTATCGTCATAAAATGCAGGAAATGGACCTGACCCCAGATGATATACGGAGTATAGACGATATTACCAAACTGCCTTTTACTACCAAACAGGATTTACGTGACAATTATCCTTACGGGCTGATGGCGGCTCCTCCTTCAGAGGTGGTGCGTGTACATGCTTCTTCCGGTACAACGGGTAATCCGACGATTGTGGGCTATACACGTCGCGACTTGTCCATCTGGTCGGAAGTGATGTCACGCTGTCTGTCGGCATACGGAGTGACCCGTGACGATACTTTCTCCGTAAGCTATGGCTATGGATTGTTTACCGGAGGATTGGGCGCACATTATGGAGTAGAGAACTTAGGAGCTACCGTAATTCCGGCTTCTACAGGAAATACGGAAAAGCATGTACGTTTGATTCGCGATTTGCACATCACGGGTATTGCCTGCACCCCTTCGTATGCCTTGTATCTGGCAGAGGTGGTAGAAAAGATGGGTATCCGTAAAGAGGAATTAGGACTGCGCATCGGTGCGTTTGGAGCAGAACCTTGGACGGAAAACATGCGTCAGGAAATACAGAACCGTTTGGGTTTGAAGGGATACAATATTTATGGGCTAAGTGAGATTATGGGCCCGGGTGTATCTTACGAATGTCAGGAACAGTTTGGCTCTCACATCAACGAAGACCATTTCTATCCGGAAATTATCGATCCGGTTACCTTGGAATCCCTTCCGTACGGCACACAGGGAGAACTGGTGTTTACCACATTGACCAAAGAAGGTATGCCGCTGTTGCGTTACCGCACGAAGGACTTGACTTCGCTGATTGCTGACCCGTGTCCGTGTGGCCGTACCAGTGTGCGTATGACACCGATTATGGGCCGAAGCGATGACATGCTGATTATCCGTGGTATCAATGTCTTCCCGTCGCAGGTAGAAAGTGTTATCTTGGGCATGAAGGAATTCGAACCGCAATATATGCTGGTGGTAGACCGTAAGAACAACTTGGATACATTGGAAGTGCAGGTAGAAGTGCGTCGTGACTTCTTCAGTGACGATATCGGTTCCATGTTGAAGTTGAAGAAAACACTGTCCGACCGCTTGAAGAGTGTATTGTCCATCAGTGCCGACGTGAAACTGGTAGAACCGAACAGCATTACCCGTAGCGAAGGGAAGTCCAAGCGTGTGATAGATAAACGAGTATTGGTATAACTAAAGCAAAAAACTATGATAATTAAGCAATTGTCTGTTTTCTTGGAAAACAAGACCGGAAGAATCAATGATGTAGTGCATACTTTGGGAGCAAACGGTATTAATATGCATGCTTTCAGTATGGCTGAGACAGCCGATTTCGGTATTCTGCGACTGATTGTGTCCGATGTGGACAAGGCGGTGGAAGTATTGCGTGAAAAGAACTTTGCCGTGATGTCGACCGATGTGGTTTGTCTTTCGTGTGCCAATGTGCCCGGCTCGTTGGCTGTGGTATTGGAATACCTGGCCGAAGAGCAGATTTTCATTGAGTATATGTATGCTTTTGCACAGGCCGATCAGGCTCATGTGGTTATTAAGCCGAATGACATGTCGCAATGTCTGAAAGTGCTTGAGGCACATCATTGTCATGTGTTGGCAAAAGAAGAATTGTAATCCATTTATACATAAGTAAGAAGGGCCGTTTCATTTGGGTGGTGAGACGGCCTTTTTTGTGCCTTTAAAGTTGCTGTCTGAGGAAGGAATCCTTTTGGTTTCATTGGGTATTTTTTGTAATTGTTGTTGATTTTGCCTAAACCTTATTGTGACAAAGGGTGTTTATTTACTTTGCAAACGTTTTTATATAACCAATATAGATTCTCTAATAAAGTGTTATGAGTATTGAAACATTGAATTTACGAAAAAATGTGTGGTGGATGTGTATGATGGTATGGGTTTCCTTGTTTTCATCTTGTTCAGTAGAGGATGATCTTACTCCATCGGGTGATGAGTATTTGTCTTTGATTTTTACGCAAACACTTTCTCGTGCTGATTTGTCGCAAGAGGGTGCCGGAAGTTTCAGTGAAGGAGACTGTATTGGGCTTTATGTAGCATGTGAAGGAAACATCTCTTATCGGGAACTAACCTTGACGGGAGGTGAGTGGTATCCTCGTTTGAAGCGTTCTGAATTTGGAAAAGGACGTTTGACTTTATCGGCGCATTATCCCGTTTTACCGGAATCTTCAAGAATATCTCCTGAATCTTCTTCATTCTCGGTAGCTTCCGTACAGTCGGGAACTGGAAAGGATGCTTCCGATTTACTGTTTGCTCAAACCGTATTGGAAGAAGGAAATTATCAGTCAGCATTGATGTTTAATCATGTTTTACACCGTTTGAAAATACAACTTCAAAATGATGTGGAAGATGTGGAGGTCTTTGTGCGCAGTAAGGTAGATGGAAAGGTGAATCTGCTGACGGGAGAAACTTCTTTACGTACTGACGAATATCAGTGGATTACCCCACAGAAAAATACGGATGGAAGTTTGGAAGCTGTTATATATCCGCAGGAGGCAGCTCCTTATCGGGAAGGAGATGGTTTGTTGAAAATCATTTCCCAAGGTAAGGAATCTTTTTTTAAAGCTCCTGAGATTGTGTCAGGTGGAACCGTGTTGTCTGACTTTGAAGCCGGAAAACAAGTGACCATTCGTTTGTCACTTAAGGAAAGTGATGCTCGGTGGGCGAATAAAAAAGCCTGGGTCTATGGTATTAAATCTCCCGATGAAAAAGATTGGAAGTTACTTTATCCCGGATTGTTTACATCTACAGCTTTGGTTTGGAAGGGAGAGTACGGATGGTATGATTGCAACAAGCTAAATCCCATTGCGGATCCGGATGGAGTGCCTGATGGATATATGTGTTGGGCTGCTACAGCTTCAAATATGTTGCAATGGTGGATTGACCAGAATAAACGTTATATCGATATGTATGGAGATAAGTATACAGGACCGGATTATACATACCCATCTGGTAAAAAACAGGAAAGTAATATTTTTCAGTGTTTTTTAGATGCATTTCCAAATGAGGCTGGAAAGGGAGATGAAGGTGCTAACTGGTTCATACATGGAACCGCTCCTTCGTATCCTCATAATAAGCCATTAAATCCAGCAGGATATTTTAAGGATGTTTTTCCGGAAGGGGTGCGTTTGGGAACCAATGTAGGAGGGCTTGGTAAGGAGCGTTTCAATGAAGTAATAAAAGATGCTTTGAGTACCAAGAAGGCAATAGGACTTTCTGTGGGACCGATAAGAGAGGGACATGTGATAACCATGTGGGGAGCGGAGTTTGATGAAAACGGTGATGTGTCTCATATTTATGTAGCGGATAATAATGACCGGGATACTTATGAATTTTTTAAAGGAGTAGGATGCTTCAAGTATCCAATTAGTTATGAAAAATATCCTGAAGGTGCCACCTATACTTGTTATAAAGAGGGATATATTCCGTATGATAGACCTATTGTAATAAATCGCCTGGTATTTCTTGATTCAGGCGAAAAATACTGGAAGCAATATTTAGGTATTGAATAAATTATACCTCTTGTTATGACATGAAAATACCCCGAATCTGACAGCTTGATTAGCTTACGGATTCGGGGTGTTTTGCTTTTATTCTAGTTTATCAGAATAAGCTCCATGAAACGGTCAGACCTGCCATGACGATGGCTACCATGCTCATCAGCTTAATCAGGATGTTCAGGCTGGGACCGGAGGTATCTTTAAACGGGTCACCTACCGTATCGCCTACTACTGTAGCCCGGTGTACTTCACTGCCTTTCCCGCCAAAGTTTCCTTCTTCCACGTATTTCTTGGCATTGTCCCAGGCACCTCCGGAATTGGCCATGAAAATCGCTAAAATGAAACCTGAAGAAAGTCCTCCTATCAGCAGACCAATGACACCCGGCACACCAAACAGCAGACCTGTCACAATGGGGGCGATGATAGCCAGCAGCGACGGAAATACCATTTCTTTCTGTGCGCCAAGGGTGGAAATCTGTACACAGCGTGCGTAGTCAGGTTCAGTCTTTCCTTCCAGAATACCTTTGATTTCACGGAACTGCCGGCGTACTTCCTCTACCATGTGGGCAGCTGCTCTTCCTACTGCATTCATGGTCAGTCCGCAGAACAGGAAAGCCATCATGCTACCGATAAACATTCCCGAAAGTACCTTGGGATTCATAAGCGTGACATCGTAGAACATCATGAAGTCCGTGAATCCGGCTTCCTGAATCATTACTTCCAGTCCGTTGGGAAGTTCCAGTACGGTGGTACCGATACGTTCCAGTCCGATGCGTATTTCTTCAATGTAAGAAGCCAGTAGTGCCAGCCCGGTCAGGGCGGCAGAGCCGATGGCGAAACCTTTACCCGTAGCGGCTGTAGTGTTACCCAGTGAATCCAGCGCATCCGTGCGTTTGCGGACTTCAGCTCCCAAACCACTCATTTCCGCATTACCGCCGGCATTGTCGGCAATCGGCCCGTAGGCATCCGTGGCTAATGTGATGCCCAAAGTGGACAGCATACCTACGGCAGCGATACCGATGCCATAAAGTCCCATGCTGATGTTGGTGAAATCGAAACCAGAAGCCAGCCAGTAGGACAGGATGATGCCGGCTACAACTGCAATGACCGGAATCGTAGTCGATACCATTCCTAATCCGATGCCCGAAATGATGACGGTAGCCGGACCAGTCTTTCCGCTTTCCGCCAGTTTTTGAGTAGGCTTGTAGGATTGGGAAGTGTAGAATTCAGTAGACTGTCCGATGACGATACCCACAATCAGTCCGATGACTACAGCCAGTGAAATATACAGCCAGTTATCAATTTGCAGTACCCAAAGAATGCTAAAGGTGGCGATGACAATCAATCCCGCACTGAGGTTGGTGCCTGTAGACAAAGCTTTGAGCAATTCCCTCATGCCTGCATTTTCTTTGGTACGAACAGCAAAAATACCGATGATGGACAAGATGATACCTACGGCTGCAATCAGCATCGGGGCGATGACGGCTTTAAACTGCATGGCGGTATCTCCCGTGCCGATATAGGCGGCAGCTCCCAGGGCAGCGGTAGCCAGAATCGAACCGCAATAGGATTCGTAGAGGTCGGCTCCCATTCCGGCCACATCACCTACGTTATCGCCTACATTGTCGGCAATCGTAGCCGGGTTACGTGGGTCGTCTTCCGGAATGCCCGCTTCTACTTTTCCCACCAGGTCAGCTCCCACATCGGCCGCCTTGGTATAAATACCTCCTCCTACACGGGCAAACAAAGCCTGGGTGGAGGCGCCCATTCCAAAAGTCAGCATCGTGGTGGTGATGACGCATAACTTTGCGGTGGGATTTAGTGCATCTTCCGGAATGCAGAAATCCAACAGCAGGTACCAGAAAGAAATATCAAACAATCCCAGTCCTACGACCACAAGTCCCATAACCGCTCCACTGCGAAATGCCACTTTCAATCCTTTGTTCAGTGAGTTGCGTGCGGCATTTGCCGTACGTGCGGAGGCATACGTAGCGGTTTTCATACCTAAATACCCCGACAGACCGGAGAAGAAACCTCCTGTGAGGAATGCCACGGGTACCCAATGGTTTTGCAAGTTGAATCCATAGGCCATGATGGCGAACAAGGCAGCCAGTCCGATAAATACAAGGGTAACTATTTTATATTGCTGTTTCAGGTAAGACATGGCTCCTTTCCGGACATACGATGCTATGCGTGCCATGGTAGGTGTACCTTCACTTTCCTGCTTCATTTGCCGGTAGAAGTATCCGGCAAGTGCCAATGCCAGCAGCGATGCCGCCGGGACCAGCCAGAATAGATATGTTTCCATAATACAGTTGAATAAGAGTTTCTCCAAACTTACAAAAAATCCCGAAGAAAACGAATAAAATGCGGGAGATTCTACTGGCAGAAAAGGCAGATAATTTGGCTTTTATGTGAAGGCTCTGCTTTTTTCTAAATTCGGTGAGTTTATTCGGAAACTTATCAGGTTTTTTTATGTTTCCCGTCGCGGAACCGTATGTTTTCCATTCGGGAACCCTACGTTTCTGTGGCGGGAAACATAGGGTTTGCGGTAGGAAAACGTAGAAAACGAACAAGAAAAATAGCAAGAATATGCAGGGAATTTTCAATTTAAGGATAATGACGTGTCAAAAAGCTTTCCGGAATGCGGTAAAAACCAGCCCTGTTATAAAGAAATGAGGTTTTGTGGCAGATTGTTGTTTTTTATTTGATATAAGTGTGATATTGTGAGATATTTTCAATATATTTGCGCACGAAGTTATAAAAGATTGTTCAGATGATTTACGACATGGAAATGCAGAAGACGTTCTATGCGTCGTATGCAGAAAAAGTAGAAAAGGCCCGTAAGAAACTGGGGCGTGCCATGACTTTGGCTGAAAAAATATTGTATGCACATTTATACGACGAAAACACGGTGGCAGCTTTCCGTCGGGGGGAAGAGTATGTTAATTTCCGTCCGGACCGTGTAGCCATGCAGGATGCGACGGCCCAGATGGCGCTGTTGCAGTTTATGAATGCGGGAAAATCCGTTTCAGCTGTTCCTGCTACCGTACATTGTGACCATTTGATTCAAGCATATAAAGGAGTGGAAGAGGATTTGCCTTCTGCTTGCACAACTAATAAAGAGGTATACGATTTCCTGAGAAGTGTGGCTTCGAAGTACGGCATCGGCTTCTGGAAACCGGGAGCAGGTATCATTCATCAGGTTGTACTTGAGAACTATGCGTTTCCGGGCGGCATGATGGTGGGAACCGACTCACACACGCCGAATGCCGGTGGATTGGGCATGATTGCCATTGGCGTGGGCGGTGCCGACGCAGTGGACGTGATGACCGGCATGGAATGGGAACTGAAGATGCCGAAACTGATTGGGGTGAAGCTGACCGGTGCGTTGAACCGATGGGCTTCGCCAAAAGATGTGATTTTGAAACTGGCAGGTATTCTCACCGTGAAGGGAGGAACGAATGCCATTATTGAATATTTCGGAGAGGGAACCCGCTCATTGTCTGCTACCGGCAAGGCTACTATCTGTAACATGGGAGCTGAGGTGGGAGCTACGACTTCTGTTTTCCCTTACGATGAGGAGATGAAGCGCTACCTCTGTGCTACCGGACGTGAGGATATTGCCGAACTGGCTGAGGCTAATGCGGCCGATTTGCGGGCAGATGCGGAAGTGGCACAGCAGCCGGAGAAATATTACGACCGTTTGATTGAAATCGACCTTTCTGCACTGGAACCGTATGTGAACGGACCGTTTACGCCCGATGCAGCTTGTCCGGTATCGGAATTTGCTGCCCGTGTGAAGAAGGAAGGGTTCCCGCAGAAGATGGAAGTGGGATTGATTGGTTCTTGTACCAACTCTTCTTATCAGGATTTGAGTCGTGCAGCTTCGGTAGCCCGTCAGGTAAAGGCAAAAGGTTTGAAGATGCAGGCTTCGCTGATTATCAATCCGGGTTCGGAACAGGTATATTGCACGGCTCAGCGCGACGGCATGATTGAGGAGTTGAAGAGTATCGGCGGTGTGGTGATGACCAATGCCTGCGGTCCTTGTATCGGACAGTGGAAGCGTGTGACCGACGATCCGCTTCGGGCCAATTCTATCGTGACTTCGTTCAACCGTAACTTTGCCAAGCGTGCCGATGGCAATCCGAACACACATGCGTTCATTGCTTCACCGGAAATGGCTGTGGCGTTTGCCATTGCAGGCGACCTGTGCTTTAATCCGCTGACGGATACCCTGAAGAATGAGAAGGGAGAAGAGGTCAGACTTGATCCGCCGACGGGGGAAACACTGCCGCTGAAAGGATTTACAGTAGATGACAATGGCTATGTGGCTCCTTCGGCCGACGGAGGAAAGGTGGAAGTGACCATTCAGCCGGACTCACAGCGCTTGCAGAAACTGGAACCGTTTGCTGCATGGAATGGAGAAGACTTCATGGAACTTCCGCTGTTGATTAAGACGCAGGGAAAATGTACTACCGACCACATCTCTATGGCCGGACCGTGGTTACGCTTTCGCGGACACCTGGAAAATATTTCCGATAATATGCTGATGGGGGCTGTCAATGCATTCAACGGTAAGACTAACTGCGTATGGAATCAGTTGACTGGCGAGTATGAAGCCGTTTCGGCAGTGGCCAAGCAGTACAAGGCAAAGGGCATGGGCTCTATCGTAGTGGCAGAAGAAAATTACGGAGAGGGTTCCAGTCGTGAACATGCCGCCATGGAACCGCGCTTTCTGAACGTGCGGGTAATCCTGGCCAAGAGCTTTGCCCGTATTCATGAAACAAACTTGAAGAAACAGGGTATGCTGGCGCTGACTTTTGCCGACAAGAACGATTACGGCAAGGTGTGTGAGCACGACCGGATTTCTATCTTGGGGTTGCAACGCTTTGCTCCGGGTAAACCGTTGCATGCCGTATTGACGCACGAAGACGGCACGACAGAAACATTCGAAGTGCTTCATACCTATAATGAAATGCAAATTAACTGGTTTAAGGCCGGTTCAGCCTTGAACACCTTTAAAAAATGAGAGAAATGAGCAATAAGATGTATATGCAGGACGGGAAACTGGTAGTTCCCGATCACGTAGTGATTCCTTTTATTGAAGGGGATGGAGTAGGAGCAGAAATCACTCCGGTTTGTCAGAAAATAGTCAATACAGCAGTAGAGCTGGCCTACGTTGGCAAGCGCCGCATTGAATGGAAAGAGGTGCTGGCTGGCGGAAAGGCTTTTGAGCAGACTGGTGAATGGTTGCCGGAGGCTACGCTGGAAGCATTCAAGGAATATCTGGTAGGTATTAAAGGTCCGTTGACCACTCCGGTGGGCGGTGGTATCCGTTCGCTGAACGTGGCATTGCGTCAGACACTCGATTTATATGTCTGCCTGCGTCCGGTACGCTGGTTCAAAGGAGTCGTTTCTCCGGTGAAAGAGCCGCACAAGGTGAACATGCACATTTTCCGCGAAAATACGGAAGACATTTATGCGGGTATCGAATGGGAACAAGGTACACCGGAAGCACAGAAATTCTATGCTTTCCTTCGTGATGAGATGGGCGTGACCAAGGTACGTTTCCCGGAAACCTCTTCATTTGGTGTGAAACCCGTGTCAAAGGAAGGTACCCAGCGACTGGTGCGTGCAGCCATTGAATACGCGTTGCAACACGGCTTGCCGTCAGTAACACTGGTGCACAAGGGAAATATCATGAAGTTTACGGAAGGAGGTTTCAAGCGCTGGGGATACGAAGTGGCTGAAACTGAGTTCAAGGACCAGACTTTCACCATGAACGAATATGACCGCTTGAAGAAAGAGTTGGGTGAAGAGTCGGCCAAGGCTGCCGTAGCCAAAGCCATCAACGATGGAAAAGTGGTGGTGAAGGATTGTATTGCAGATGCTTTCCTGCAAAATACCCTGCTCATTCCGGAAGAATATTCGGTCATTGCTACGCTGAACCTGAACGGTGATTATGTGTCCGACCAGCTGGCAGCCATGGTGGGTGGTATCGGTATCGCACCGGGAGCCAACATCAATTACAAGAGCGGACATGCCATCTTTGAGGCTACTCACGGCACGGCACCGAACATTGCCGGAAAGAATGTGGTGAATCCGTGTTCCTTGCTGCTCTCTTCTGTCATGATGCTGGAGTACATGGGCTGGAAAGAAGCTGCCGAACTGATTGTGAATGCCTTGGAGAAAGCTTTCTCGAAAGGGGAGGCTACTCATGATTTGGCGCGTTTTATGCCGAATGGCCACGCGTTGGGCACGAATGAATTTGGACAGGAAATCATTTCTTTGCTGTAATAGTCGGAGGATTTTTTTGTCGGAGTGTTTTTAATGGATAAAAAGAGAAGTTTATGAAGAAAGAATATATAGTTTACAAACTTTCCGAGTGTGCCAAGCAGGCATGCCGCATCGACAACGAACTGTTCACGAAATACAATGTAAAGCGAGGTCTGCGTAACGAAGATGGGACGGGTGTGCTCGTGGGACTGACAAAGATTGGTAATGTGGTGGGCTATGAACGTACTGACCAGGGATTGAAGGCCATTCCGGGCAAGCTGTTCTATCGCGGATACGATTTGGATGACATTGCTCATGCCTTGCTGCGTGAAAAGCGTTTCGGTTTTGAGGAAGTGGCTTACCTGTTGTTGTCGGGTGAACTTCCTGACAGCGAACAACTGGCTTCGTTCAAGGAACTCATCAATGACAACATGCCGCTGGACAAGAAGACGACCATGAACATTATCGACCTGGAAGGGCAGAACATCATGAACATCCTGGCACGTAGTGTGCTCGAAATGTACACGTTCGACCCGAATCCGGATGATATTTCACGCGACAACCTGATGCGTCAGTCCATCGAACTGATTTCAAAGTTCCCGACCATCATTGCGTATGCGTACAGCATCTACCGTCACAGCATACACGGACGTTCGCTGCACATTCGTCATCCGCACGAGAATCTGTCGCTGGCCGAAAACTTCCTTTACATGATTAAGAAAGAATACACTCCGCTGGAAGCGCGTATGCTCGACTTGCTGCTGGTGCTTCAGGCAGAGCATGGAGGTGGTAACAACTCAACATTTACCGTACGCGTCACCAGTTCTACTCGTACGGATACTTATTCCAGCATTGCAGCCGGAATCGGTTCGTTGAAAGGTCCTCTGCATGGAGGTGCCAACATTCAGGTGGTCAAGATGTTCCATCACTTGAAAGAGGTGATTTCTGACTGGACGAATGTAGACGAAATCGATACTTATCTGACCCGCATGCTGAACAAGGAAGCGTATGACGGTACGGGCTTGATTTATGGTATCGGTCATGCGGTGTATACTATTTCCGACCCGCGTGCCGTATTGCTGAAAGAACTGGCTGGTGAACTGGTGGCAGAAAAGGGGTGTGAGAAAGAATTTGCTTTCCTTGAACTGCTGGAACAGCGTGCCATCGAATGCTTCAAGAAAGTGAAAGGAACCAAGAAGCAGGTTTGTTCGAATGTGGATTTTTATTCAGGCTTTATCTACGAACTGATGGGCTTGCCGCATGAAATTTATACGCCGCTGTTTGCCATGGCCCGTATTGTGGGATGGACGGCACACCGTATTGAGGAACTGAACTTCGAAGGTCGTCGCATTATCCGTCCGGCATATAAGAATGTGCTGGAGGAAGTGGACTACAAGCCGATAGGAGAACGATAAAAGTTCAAGTGATTTTATATGGAGGAAGCGACAGAAACCCGATAATGAGGTATCTGCCGCTTCTTTTCTTTTTATGAATGTCGGCCAAATTGTGTACCTTTGCGGCGTTTTTATCGTAAAATCAGAAAATATGAATAGTTTGAAAGGTTTTTTCTATGGGATTGCCACTTCGGTAACGTTTGGTTTGATACCCTTGTTTACGCTGCCTTTGATGCAGAAAGGGATGGTGTTTGATTCGATTCTTTTTTATCGTTTTCTCTTTGCCACCTTTGCATTGGGTGCCATGATGAAAATAAAGAAGGAGTCATTTCGTATAGAGAGCCGTGATATTCCGATGTTTCTTTTGTTGGGACTGCTGTACACAGGCTCAGCCATGTTTCTGTTCTGGGGATATGGATTTATGGGAGCCGGGGTAGCCACGACACTTCATTTTACCTATCCCGTATTTGTGACCTTGCTGATGTTGGTCTTGTTCCGTGAGAAAGCTTCCTGGGTAACGTGGGTAGCTATTCTGCTGGCAATATATGGCGTATCTGAACTTTCTTTGAAGGGAGATGAGTTGTCGGCCGATGCGACGGGAGTGATTATTGTCCTGCTTTCGGCCGTATGTTATGCGGGCTACATTGTAGCAGTCAATAAATCAAGATTGCGTGATATGAGCGGACGGAAATTGGCTTTTTACGTATTTATCGTAAGTACGGTGCTGTTTGCCATAAAGGCGTTGACTAATCAGGGAATACAGCCGGTACCGGATGCGGTTTCAATCGGTAATCTGTTCTTGCTGGCGGTGGTGCCTACTGTCATTTCCAACATAACTTTAGTATTGGCCGTACAGAATATTGGCGGAACAATGACTTCGGTATTGGGAGCCATGGAGCCAGTGACGGCCGTATGTATCGGTGCCTTGATTTTTGGGGAAGAGTTTACCATGCAGGAAGGCTGGGGAATATTCCTTATCTTGGTGGCCGTTACCTTAATTGTGCTGACCCGGACCATCCAGAAAAGTTTGTCGACGGTAGTACGCAAAATTCGTCCGCGTCATGCTTGACACGGACGAACCTTGCGGTGGGAAAATCACGATTTCCCGTATAGTTTGTTGATAAGGTCGTTTCGACCGATTTTTCGTAATTCGTTGATAATGGCCTTCCGTTCCTCTGGTTTATACCAGAAGAAGAACATGCGTTGAGCCAGTTTTTCACGAGGGGTCTTGGCCGAGAATACCGGTTCCAATGTATAGGGATGTACGCCTGTGTACCATGCTTCCGTAGAGACGGTCATGGGGGTAGGCGTAAAATCCTGTACCTGCTCCAGGTGGAAATCCAGTTTCTTGGTGATGACTGCCAGTTCGGCCATATCCTCTTCCGTGCAGCCAGGGTGACTGCTGATGAAGTAGGGGATAATCTGTTGTCTCAGTCCTGCTTCCTTATTGATTTTGTCAAAGATACGCTTGAACTCATAGAACTGCTCGAACGGTGGCTTGCGCATCAGGTACAGTACCTTGTCGCTGGTATGCTCCGGAGCCACTTTCAGTCGTCCGCTTACGTGGCGTGTAATCAGTTCACGGGTATATTCCTTGGTACTTTGGTTGGTCTTTGCATCTTTACTCTGATGCAGAAGCAGGTCGTAACGCACTCCACTACCGATAAAGCTTTTCTTGATGCCCGGCAAGCTGTCTACCGCATGGTATATCTCTAATAACGGCTGGTGGTCGGTATTCAGGTTCGGGCAGACTTTCGGATGGATGCACGACGGACGTTTGCAGCGACGGCAAAGAGCCGTATCTTTTCCACCCATTTGGTACATGTTGGCCGAAGGACCTCCCAAATCGCTCAGATACCCTTTGAAGTCGGGCATTTCAGCGATGGCTTTTACTTCCTTGAGAATACTTTCCTTGCTTCGGCTGACAATGAACTTTCCCTGATGGGCCGAGATGGTACAGAAAGCACATCCGCCAAAGCATCCCCGGTGGATGTTGACAGAGAACTTGATCATTTCATAAGCCGGAATCCGCTTGTTTTTGTATTTAGGATGCGGAAGACGGGTGTAAGGCAAGTCGAACGACATGTCCAGTTCTCCTTGCGTCATGGGAGGATAAGGCGGATTGGTTACCACCGCCTGCTTTCCTACCTGCTGAAGGATGCGGGCTGCCGCATAGCGGTTGGATTCTTCCTCGATGTGCCGGAAGTTCTGTGCCTGTTTTTTCTTATCCTTCAGGCATTCCTCATGCGAATAGAGTGTCAGGTCGCCTTGTCCGTTCGGATTTTCCGGCAGAGCGGCTACCTCTTTCTGTGAAATCAGGTAAGCTGTTTGTGGAATGTCATGCGGCAAGTCTCCAGCATGAACTTCTCCTTCTACTTCAAGCAAGCGCTCGCTCAGTTCCGTAATGGGTTTTTCTCCCATTCCGTAAATAAGCAGGTCGGCTCCAGATTCCACCAAGATGGAAGGACGTAATTTCTCTTCCCAATAGTCATAGTGCGTCAGGCGTCGAAGAGAGGCTTCGATACCGCCTAAAACCACCGGTACGTCAGGGTACAGTTTTTTCAGAATCTGCGTATAGACAATGCTGGGATATTCCGGGCGCATGTCATGGCGTCCGTCGGGCGTATAGGCATCTTCGCTTCTCAGCCGTCGGTTGGCCGTGTATTTGTTGACCATGCTGTCCATACATCCGGCAGATACGCCGAAGAACAGTCTTGGTCTTCCCAGTTTCTTGAAGTCGCGCAGGTCATCGCGCCAGTTGGGCTGGGGGATGATGGCCACTTTCAGTCCTTTGGCTTCGAGCATTCGTCCGATGACGGCAGCACCGAAAGAAGGATGGTCCACATACGCATCTCCACTGAAGATGATGACGTCAAGTTCGTTCCATCCCCTCAGTTCGGCCTCTTTCTTGGTAGTAGGCAACCAGTCGGTCAGCTTGTATTCTTTCAAGGCGTTTCTTTAATTGTGGTTTTCTTCAGTTTCTTCTTGTTCCTCTTTCTCTTCTTTTTCTCTTTCCCATTTGATATAAAGAAGGATGAGCTGGTGTAAGCCGAACGCTTTCATGTTGTTGTGATAAATCACGTCAATGCACAAATCGAGCAAGTCCTTGCTGTTTTCTTCCATGGATGCGATGAGCGAACGAATGTTCAGTTTCAGTTTGTCGAGCACGGTTTCGTCCACAATTCCGTTGCTGTCAATAAGCTGTTGGAAGAGCGAATATTTTTCAATGGTTTCCAGATGCTTTTCAGAAATTTCCATGCTGCGTGTGCCGGAAGCGTTGGTCTGTATGGTATACATAATATGATAATTTTAAAGTTTATGTAACAAAGGTATTTTTTTTCTAGATACGATGGCTCGTTTTCTCTCTTTTCTTTAGGGATTTTTGTGTATTTTCGGCTGGTAAATACGCGGTGCCTGTCTTATCTTTGCCTGACAGATACGTTTCAGACAATATACCTATAAATGGTGATTGCGGGTCTTGAAAGGATTCTCTTATTTTGCAATGTGAATTTATGAATACGATATTTATGTGTAACAATACTACGCGAATGTATAAACCCACCGACAAGATGGGCGACTTGATTTGTGAGAATTACGCTCTTCTGCAGGTGATGAGCCGTTTTGGCATCTCATTAGGATTTGGTGACAAGTCCGTGCAGGAAGTGTGCGACATGAATCAGGTGGATTGCAGTACATTCCTGATAGTGGTCAATTTCCTGGGTGAGGAAAGCAATCATATTCACGACCATTTGCAGGGACTTTCCATTCCTGCACTGGTAGAATACCTTAAAAAGGCTCATTCCTATTTCCTGGATTTCCAGTTGCCTACTATCCGTCGGAAGCTGATAGAGGCAATCGACTGTTCATCGGAGAATGAAGTCGCTTTTCTGATTGTGAAGTTTTTCGATGCATACGTGCACGAGGTACGCAAGCACATGGAATATGAGAATGAAAAGGTATTTACTTATGTGGAACATTTGCTGAAGGGAGAACGGCTGAAAGATTATAGCATCGGAGTTTTCGCCCGTCACCATGACCAGATTAATGCCAAGCTGACCGAGCTGAAAAATATCATTATCAAATATTATCCGTCGGGCGGGGACAACCAGCTGCTGAATGCTACCTTGTTCGACATATTTAGTTGTGAGGAGGATTTGGCTTCGCACAACCGGGTGGAAGACTTTATCTTCGTGCCCGCAATCATGGAGTTGGAAAAGGAGATAAAATGAAACCGCAGGAAACAATATACATTGCTGTGGCAGATACGTCGATGATTATTCGCAGCGGACTCGTGTCTGTGTTGAGGCGTCTGCCTGATTTGCCGGTACAGGTAATCGAGGTTTCTTCAGAAGAGGGCCTGAAGCATTGTATGGAGGCACATACTCCACAAATTCTGATTATAAACCCTCAATTTGGAGGATGGTTCGATGTGGCCGCTTTCAAGCAGGAATATCCGGAAGCTGCCATGAAATTTGTGTCGCTGATTTACACGATGGTGGATGCCAACCAGCTCAAAGGCTACGATGATTCGGTCAATTTATTTGACGACGTGGATTCTTTGTCGCATAAGGTGTCGATGCTGATGAATGTGCCGGATGAGGAAGAAAGCGACCAGGACTCATTGAGCCAGCGGGAAAAAGAAATCGTAGGTTGTGTGGTAAGAGGAATGACCAATAAGGAAATTGCCGAAAAACTCTATATTTCCGTGCATACGGTCATTACGCACCGCCGGAACATTACGCGAAAATTGCAGATTCACTCGGCCGCCGGACTGACTATTTATGCCATCGTAAATAAGTTGGTAGAGTTGAGTGAAGTGAAAATGAATCTTTAGAAAGGTTGTTATTTGGATTAATTCTAAAATACCTACATTTAGGTATTGCGGGTACAGCCTTTAACACCTATCTTTGCAGTGTTAGTCATATAGAAATTACGTAAACCACAAAAGTAAAAGAAGTTAGTTATTAGTTGGGTGCGCCCTGCGAAGTGATTCGCGGGGCGCACGCATTTTTTACATTTTGTTATGGTGGCTTAAATCGTTTTCAAAATCTGAAATAAAGTTTTCATTTCCCGAGAAAACCTCTTACTTTTGCTCGAAAGAAGACGAATAACAGATTTTAAGTATATGAAAGTAGGATTATTTATTCCCTGTTATATCAATGCCGTTTATCCGCAGGTGGGAGTGGCTTCTTTTAAGTTACTGAAAAGCCTGGGGGTGGATGTAGATTATCCGCTGGACCAGACTTGCTGCGGACAACCGATGGCGAATGCAGGATTTGAAGAAGAGTCAGTAGAGTTGGCCAAACGTTTTGACCGTCTTTTTGAACAGTATGATTACATTGTAGGCCCGTCGGCCAGCTGTGTGGTATTTGTGCGTGATCATTATGGACAGTTATTAGCCAAGGAACCTCATCGTTGTGCCAGTGAGGGCAAAATTTATGACATCTGCGAATTTATTCATGACGTAGTGAAACCCACTTCCTTGCAGGCTTCTTTCCCTCACAAGGTCAGTATCCAGAACAGTTGTCATGGAGTGCGCCTGATGCACCTTTCTTCACCGAGTGAACTGAATATCCCGTATTATAATAAGCTTCGTGATTTGCTTTCCTTGGTGAAAGACATTGAAGTGGTAGAACCGGAAAGACCGGATGAGTGTTGTGGATTTGGAGGTATGTTTGCGGTAGAAGAACATGCCGTATCCGGACAGATGGGACGTGACAAAGTGAAACGTCATATAGATACGGGGGCAGAATATATCGTTGGTGCCGATGGCTCCTGTCTGATGCATCAGAACGGGATAATTGCCAGAGAGAAGTTGCCTATCAAAACCATTCATATTGTAGAAGTTTTAGCTGCAGGACTATGAGTACGAAACATTCAAAAACCGCCGAAAAGTTTCAGGAAAATAAGGAACTGGCGGGATGGCATGACCAGACCTTGTGGATGATGCGTGCCAAACGAGATAAAATTAGCCGGGAAGTACCGGAATGGGAACAGTTGCGCGACATGGCTTCTGCCATCAAGATGTACAGTAACAGTCACCTGGATTTGCTTTTGCAGGAGTTCGAAAAGAACGCACAGGCAAACGGAGCCCATGTGTATTGGGCGAAAGATGCCGATGAGTATTGTTCTATAATCTATAATATTCTGCACGGACACAATGTACATCGCTTTATCAAGAGTAAATCGATGCTGGCCGAAGAATGCGGACTGAATGAGTATCTGATTCAGAAAGGAATTGATGTGGTAGAAAGTGATTTGGGAGAAAGAATCCTTCAGCTGATGCATAAGAAACCCAGTCACATCGTGGTGCCGGCCATCCATATCAAGAAAGAGGAAATCGGTGAACTGTTTGTGAAAGAGATGGGCACGGAGCCGGGTAACAATGACCAGACTTATTTGACACATGCGGCACGTAAGAATCTGCGTCATAAGTTTATTGAAGCAGAAGCAGCCATGACAGGTGCTAATTTTGCCGTGGCTTCTACGGGTGAGTTTGTGGTGTGTACCAATGAAGGTAATGCGGATATGGGTACTTCGCAGCCTAAATTGCAGATTGCAGCTTTCGGGCTGGAAAAAATTGTGCCCGACCGTGAAGCACTGGGCGTATTTACCCGCTTGCTGGCACGTTCTGGTACCGGACAACCCATCACGACCTATACTTCGCATTATCGCAAACCCCGCAAAGGAGGTGAACTGCATATCATTATCGTAGATAACGGGCGTAGTAATATTCTGGCCGATCAGGAGCATGTAAAGACATTGAACTGCCTGCGTTGCGGAGCTTGCATGAATACGTGTCCGGTGTATCGTCGTTCCGGCGGATATTCTTATACCTATTTTATTCCGGGCCCGATTGGCATTAACCTGGGAATGCTGAAAGCACCTTTGCACTATTATGATAATGTGTCGGCCTGCTCTTTGTGTTATTCTTGCCAGAATGTGTGTCCGGCGAAAGTAGATTTGGCAGACCAGATTTATCGTTGGCGACAGAAACTGGATGGCCTGGGGGTAGCCAGTTCGTCCAAGCGTCTCATGTCGGGCGGTATGAAGGTACTGATGGAACATCCGTCTTTATTTAATTTGGCTCTGGCACGGGCATCGTGGGTGAATTCTTTCCCTCGTTCATTGGTGTACAATGGATTGAATGACTGGGGAAAAGAACATGAAATGCCACAGTTTGCCAAGGAAAGTTTTAATGAAATGTGGAAAAAGGGTAAAGTAAAATAGGGAAGCTATGAGTAGTAGAGAAGATATATTGCAGAACATACGTCGTAATACGCGAGTACGTTATGAAAAGCCGGACTTGTCTGCATTGGAGCAAGGGGCAATTACGTACGCTGATCAGGTAGCGCAATTCTGTAAGGTTGTGGCAGAGGTCGGCGGACGTGTGGTGACGGTCAATGAGGGAGAAGATGTCAACGAGTTGGTCCGTAAATTGTATCCGGATGCCAAACGCATCGCTTCCAATCTGAAGAATATTACCTGTGCCACTTTTCATCCTGATGATGTGGCTGCTTCTGCCGATTTGGATGGCACAGACCTGGCTGTAGTAGACGGGCGCATCGGTGTGTGTGAAAACGGTGCTGTCTGGGTGCAGCAGGATGTGGAACAGCGTGCGGTGTACTTTATTTCTGAGGCCTTGATACTTCTGCTCGACCGGAAAAATCTGGTAAACAACATGCACGAGGCGTATCAGAAAATAGATACAGGAGAGTATGGTTACGGTGTATTCATCTCTGGTCCATCAAAAACGGCAGATATTGAGCAGGCGCTGGTGATGGGAGCACACGGAGCGCGTGAACTGACCGTTTTATTACTATGATAAGGTAACAGATAGAAAAAAGGAGTCCCGGTATCTTTGAACTTGGATACCGGGACTCCTTTTTTGTGTTGATTCCCCAATGACAGGGTTTATCGGTGCTGCATGGCCTGTTGATTGAAAGGTTTTGCAGTTTCCGTAATATTGTGGTTGTTGTTCAACTCTAAGAACTGTGTACCTGTCCACCACAATATGTTCATGACAATTACTGCCAGTATGACAGTGAAGGCCGTAATCCTGGCTTCCAGTTGTTTGCTGGAAATTCTTTTAAAATTTTCTTTTCCCATCTCGGTTTTATTCACTAACCTTCTTTTCTCCATATAGTAATTATAGTCTTATTATTTCCTGTTGTCTGACTAATAAATGACACATATATGTAAATACTGCATGAGGGTGATAAATTTTTTCAGAAAAAGTTGCAGTTTTTTATTTTAAGTTGGAGTCGGTCAGTACTTCCTAAAAAGTATCGTAGTACTGTCGCGGAAGTACTCCAGTACTTGCTTGGAAGTACTACAGTACTTCTTAAGGAGTACTGAGATTAAGTAATTTGTTGTAAACTAATTGATTAGTTTACGTAAACCGTCTTGAAGTACTTTTCAAACAACTCTTTTGCTTCGTCTAATTGCGCTTGCGTGTTGAGTTGTACATCCTTCAGCTGGTAGTCCATTTTCATGGCTTCATATTTATGTACACCCAGAGTGTGATAGGGGAGTATCTCAACCCGTTCAATCATGCGATAGTTTTTGAAATGCTCACCGAGTGCTTCTATGTCTTCTTTAAAGTAGCTGTACTTCTGTACCAGTACATAACGCAGCCAGAATGGTTTCTGGTTTTCTTCAAGCCAGGCTGCGGTTTTCAGGGTTTGTGCATTACTTCTGGAGGTGAGCGCTTTATGACGTTCATCATTGAACTCTTTTACGTCAAGCAGAATGAGGTCTGCCAGCGAAAGCAGTTCCTTTACATCTTCGTTCCAGATTCCTCCATTTGTGTCCACGCAGATGTGAATGCCCGCTTCTTTCAGCATGCGGAATAAGGGAACCAAGGCTTTTGCCTGAAAAGTCGGTTCTCCTCCACTGAAAGTAATACCTCCTTTCTTCCCGAAAAAAGGTTTCTGGCTCACAGCCATCTTGAGAATCTCTTCAGGAGCAGTTTCTTTACTTTCACCTTTGGCATCAATAGTATCGGGATTGGCACAATAAAGGCACCGGAAATTACAGCCTTGCAAGAAAACAACGAGACGTATTCCCGGACCGTCGTATGTGCCTAAGGATTCGTATGAATGTACTCTAATCATGATAGGATAAAAAATAATAGACACAAACTACCGGACTGAAAATCCGGGTAGCTTGTGTCCAGTTAAAATTATATACTCTTTATGCAAGAATTACATGCGTTCGTGGAAACTGCGTGAAATTACTTCCAGCTGATGCTCACGGCTCAGTTTGATGAAGTTCACCGCATAACCAGATACACGAATTGTCAGCTGAGGATATTTTTCCGGATGCTCCATGGCATCTTCCAGCATTTCCCGGTTCAATACGTTTACGTTCAGGTGGTGTGCACCTTTCACGAAGTAACCGTCCATCATCGTTACCAGGTTCTCGATACGGTTTTCCATATCTACTCCCAAAGATTTCGGTACGATAGAGAAGGTGTTGCTGATACCGTCCTGTGAGTCACGGTAGCGCAATTTAGCTACAGAACTCAGAGAAGCAATGGCACCGTTCTTGTCGCGTCCGTGCATCGGGTTGGCTCCAGGAGCGAATGCTACACCTTTGGCGCGGCCGTCTGGAGTGGCACCTGTTTTCTTACCATACATCACATTTGAAGTAATGGTCAGGATAGACAAGGTCGGTTTGGCATTCTTGTAAACCGGCAATTTCTTCAATTCTTCGTCGAAGTAGTAAATCAAGTCTACAGCCAGGTGGTCTACGCGGTCATCGTCATTTCCGAAGCAAGGGAATTCACCTTCGATGTCGAATCCTTCTGTCAGTCCGATGTCGTTACGACGAGCTGTTACCTTCGCATACTTGATGGCAGAAAGTGAATCCACAGCGATAGACATACCTGCTACACCGTAAGCCAGGTTGATAACCGGGTCAGTATCTACGAAAGCCATCTGAGCCTTTTCGTAATAATACTTGTCGTGCATGTAGTGGATGATGTTCATGGCTTCGTTGTACACGCGTGCCATTTCTTTCAGCACTTTCTTATAGTTGGCAAGCACTTCTTCAAAGTTCAATACATCACCGCTCAATGCCGGAATATCCTTCACCATCAGTGTACCGGTGTTTTCACAGCGTCCGCCGTTGATAGCCAGCAGCAATGCCTTAGCCAGGTTACAGCGTGCGCCGAAGAACTGGATGTGACGGCCGATGTCCTGATAAGATACACAGCAAGCGATACCGTAGTCGTCAGAGTTACGTACTTCACGCATCAGGTCGTCGTTCTCGTACTGGATAGAAGATGTATCGATAGAAACCTGTGCACAGAAGTTCTTGAAACCTTCCGGCAGTTCCGGACTCCACAGCACGGTCAAGTTCGGTTCTGGTGAAGGACCGAGGTTGTACAATGTCTGCAAGAAACGGAATGAAGTCTTGGTTACTTTTGTACGTCCGTCGTTGAAGCGTCCGCCAATAGACTCAGTCACCCATGTCGGATCACCGGCAAAGATGTCGGTATAAGCCTGCATACGCAAGTGGCGTACCATACGCAGTTTGATGACAAACTGGTCAATCAACTCCTGTGCATGTGCTTCGTCGAGCAGGCCATGAGCCATATCATATTCAATATAGATATCCAGGAAGGACGATACGTTACCCAATGACATGGCAGCACCATCCTGTTCTTTTACGGCAGCCAGGTAAGCCATATATACCCACTGAACAGCTTCCTGTGCATTGTGAGCCGGACGTCCCAGTTCAAGACCGTATTGTTCTCCCATGATCTTAATTTCCTTCAGGGCCTTGATCTGCTCTGCCACTTCTTCACGAAGACGGATACGGGCATCGGTCATCGGACCAGTCAGGTGACGCAAATCATTCTGTTTAGCTTCAATCAGTCTGTCCAGACCATACAATGCCAGACGACGGTAATCACCGATGATTCGTCCGCGTGCATAGTTGTCAGGAAGTCCTGTCAAGAAACCAAGTGAGCGGAAAGAACGGATTTCTTCTGTGTATGCATCGAAGACCCCGTCGTTATGAGTTTTGCGATAATGAGTGAAAATATCTTTAACCTTCGGGTCAACTTCTACTCCGTTTTCACGGCAAGCTTTTTCTACTACCTTGATACCTCCAAAAGGTTTGATTGCGCGGCGTAACACTTCGTCAGTCTGCAAGCCGACAATGACTTCATTTTCCTTATCAATATATCCCGGTGCGAAAGAAGTGATGGTTGATACTGTGGACGGATCGAGCGAGCGTACACCATTGTTTGCGCGTTCTTCAGCCAAAGCTTCCAAACATTTGTTCCAAACAGCTTTTGTACGTTCAGTAGGACCGGACAGGAATGAAGCGTCGCCCTCGTAAGGCGTAATGTTTGTCTTTACGAAATCGGTGACGTTGATTTCATGGTTCCAACGGCCTTCTTTAAAATTCATTGCCATAAATTTGAAATATTAAAAAGTTATGTAAATGTGGTTCTCTAAACCGAGTGCAAAGGTAGTGAAAAACCTTGTGTTGTACAATACCTATTTTGTGGTATATTATTATTTTGCATTAATTACAAAGTAGTACAGGCTATAGAAACAGGCTAAGGGAAAGGTGCGTTTGCGAAAAAATCTTTGCAAAAGTTTGCACAACTCAAAAAGTCGCTCTATATTTGCACCGCATTTGAGAGAAGATGCGTTCCCAAAGAAGATTGGAAGTTTGGGTGAGTGGCTGAAACCAGCAGTTTGCTAAACTGCCGTACGGGTAACCGTACCGGGGGTTCGAATCCCCCAGCTTCCGCTTTTTTATAGAACTCCGTCAACTGGCGGAGTTTTTTTGTGCCCTTTTATGGGCTGATAATAATAGAATTGTATGAAAATTTTATATATTTGCCATATATAGAATTTTCTAATATTTAGATAGAAACTTGTTTAACCTTATGTATAGTCGTTGGGGTAACATGTATGCTTTTGGCCTCGTCTGAGTGAATTGTTTTGTTTTATTAATATTTTATTTACCAATTATGCTAAACAAGCAGATTATAGCTTTGTGTATGGCTTTTTGTTGTGCGGTTGTGCCTGTCATGAGTCAGACACCGGAAAAATCACAGCAAGATGCTAAGAAAGAAAAAAGGATGGAGTGGTTCTCAAATGCCAAGTTGGGTATTTTTATTCATTGGGGCATTTATTCGGTGAAGGGGGTTTCCGAAAGCTGGTCTTTCTTCAATAAATACCTTCCGTATGAGGAATATATGAGCCAGAAGGATGGATTTACTGCCTCAAAGTATGATCCTAAAGCCTGGGTGGACTTGATAAAAGAGAGTGGAGCCCGCTATACGGTGATTACGACGAAGCACCATGATGGAATGGCTTTATGGGATACAAAGGCGGGCGAGCTGAGTACGGTAAAATGTACGCCGGCTAAAAGGGATTTGATCAGTCCTTTTGTAAAGGAAGTCCGCAAGCAGGGACTGAAGTTGGGATTCTATTATTCCTTGTTGGACTGGTCGCATCCTGATTATCCGAACATGACACGTACGGAAGTGCGTTATACGAATGATTCCGTGCGCTGGAAACGTTTCGTGAATTTTAATATGGCGCAATTGGCGGAGTTGAACAAGACTTGGAAGCCGGACTTGTATTGGTTTGATGGCGACTGGGAACAGACGGCGGAGGCATGGAACTCTAAAGGAATTGTGGATTTGTTGCGCTCGGACAATAAGAATGTAATCATTAATTCGCGTATTCAGGGATATGGAGATTATGCTACGCCGGAGCAGGGAGTACCTATTGTACGTCCGGAAGATAAATATTGGGAGTTGTGCATGACGATGAATGATTCGTGGGGCTATCAGCATACGGATACCAACTATAAGTCTCCTTATATCTTATTGCGGACTTTTGTGGATTGCCTGAGTATGGGAGGAAATCTGTTGCTGGACATCGGTCCGAAAGAGGACGGTACGATTCCGGAAGAGCAGGTAGCTATCTTGAAAGAGTTTGGACGTTGGACGAAAAAGCATAAGGAGGCGATTTATGATACGCGTGCAGGTATTCCGACAGAACACTTTCAGGGATATACAACACTGAATAAGGGGGGAGATATTTTGTATCTCTACTTACCTTATAAGCCCAATGGTCCTATTGAAGTGAAAGGGCTGATGAATAAAGTCAACCGGGTATGGGTGGTAGGCAATGGCTCCATGTTGTCTTATAAGGTATATAATAAGAACTATTGGAGTGAAGTGCCTGGTAATCTTTATATCGATGTGCCCGAACATGTACTTGATTCACAAATTACGGTAATTGCCGTATTGTTGGACGGACCGGTCAAATTGTATCGGGGAGCGGGACAGGTTATTGAAAGTAATTAATGAAAAAAACTGATTATGAGAAAACAATTGATAGGTAGTTTGTTTGCATTTGCAATGGCAGGACAGCTCTGGGGGCAGGGGCTATATGAAAAGTATGAACGTATGCTGACGCTTCCCGAAGGCTATGTATGCTATCGTGTGGATGGAAAAATTAAAGTAGATGGAAAACTGAATGAGGCAGACTGGCAAAAGGCGCAGTCCACTTCTTCTTTTGTAGATATAAGTGGGGAAGGATTTGCCAAACCTTGTTATGATACTTCTGCCAAAATGTTGTGGGATGATAATTATCTCTATGTAGGAGCCGTGTTGCAGGAGGATGATATCAAGGCGAAACTCAGTCAGCGGGATACAATTATCTATTATGACAATGACTTTGAGATTTTTCTGGATCCGGATGGGGACGGGCAGAATTACTTTGAAATAGAAACCAATGCGAAGGGAGTTATTTTTGACTTGATGCTGGACAAACCTTACCGTTCGGGAGGTAATTTTATGATTCAGTGGGATTGTCCGGGACTTCAGTTGGCTATTCATCGTGAAGGAACCTTGAACAAGTCGAGAGATAAGGACAAACAGTGGAGCGTGGAAATGGCTATTCCTCATAAAGCGTTGACAGTGAATTTCTCCAACCCGGCTCAGGCTGGAAACTGCTGGCGTATCAACTTCTCACGTGTGCAGTGGTTGAAGCCCGGACAGCGTGAAGAAAACTGGGTATGGATGCCTACCGGACGCATCGATATGCACATGCCTGACAGATGGGGATTCTTGTATCTTTCGGATAAGGTGATAGGAACGGGGACTGATTCCTTCAAGTATCCTTACAATATGGCTGCCTATAAGTTGCTTTGGGCCATGTTCTATGCACAATTGGATAATTATGCCAAGGAGAAAAACTACATTCGTTCCAAAGAAAATTTCTTCCTGACCGAGGCGGAATTGAAGGACTTGCCTGCTGGTGCTGAAATCTTGGTAGAGGCTACACAACGTACATTCTGTATGTCGGTGAGCGTGCCTGAAGAAAAAGTACGTTATGTGGTAGACCATAACGGTAGGTTTACTCGTGAAGCCATTACTCCCCGTCAGGTAAAGAACTGGGTATGGATGCGCATTAATAAGGAAAAGGGAGATGCGTACTATAAGAAATACTTTGCTCTGATGAAAGAATGTGGCATCAGTGGAGTCATGTTTGAAGGCTATGATGAGGCTACTTACCGGATGTGTAAGGAAGCGGGTCTGGAGGCGCATTATTGGAAGTGGACCATGAACCGCAGAGAAGTGCGTGAGACACATCCCGACTGGTTTGCCGTGAACCGCAAAGGGGAGTCATGCTATGACAAGCCTGCTTATGTAGATTATTACCGCTTCTTGTGTCCGAACCATGAAGGTGTGGCTGAATATCTGGCTGCTGATTACCTGAAAGAAGCGAATCTGCCTTATGTGGATGGAGTGCATCTGGATTATGTGCGTTTCCCGGATGTCGTGTTACCGGTAAGCTTATGGAAGAATTATGGAATTGAGCAGACTTCTGAATTGCCGGAATATGATTATTGTTATTGTGAGGTATGCCGGAAGATGTTTAAGGAGCAGACCGGTAAAGACCCGCTGGAATTGAAGTATCCGATGGAGGACCAGTCATGGATAAATTTCCGTCTGGATGCCATTACGCGTGTAGTCAATAAGATTACGCAAACCATCAAGGCAGATGGCAAACGTATCTCTGCTGCGGTATTCCCAGGACCTTCTATGGCTCGCAAGATGGTGCGTCAGGATTGGGGACAGTGGTCGCTCGATGCCTACTTCCCGATGATTTACAATGGTTTTTATTATGAAGGACCGGAGTGGATTGGACGTTCGGTGAAGGAAAGTGTACAGACGATTAATGGCCGGGCTAAAATTTATGCCGGATTGATGTTCCCTGATATTAAGAATACCTTTGAGCAGGCATTGGATGAGGCTTTCAACAATGGAGCTTCAGGGGTTTCCTTCTTTGACGGGCCGGACGAAGAGTATTTGCATAAGTTTAAGGCTTATTTGGATAAAAGAGGTTTTGAGGTTGCAAAATAATAAAATGAGTATATGAAGATAGTTAGTATGTTTGTTTCCTTATTTGTGGCGTTGAACGTATGTGCGGCAGGACATAAGGAACTTCCTGCAAAAGGAGATTTGAATTTGACGGTATTTGACAAGGAGAATATTCATTTTGTACCAGATACGTATGCAGGGTATTCTGCAGCGGGTGCGGATGGAGTCATTCATCTGGTGAACGGTCGTATTATTTTGAAGAAGATTCAGATTCCCGATTACCAGCGGGATGTGACGGTCTGCTTGAAGGTGACCGTAGCCTCTAATGGTGACCGCTGGGATAAATCCGGTTCTTGTTTTGTGCTTCCCAAGAATTCGGCTGTGAATCTGCTGAGTATTGCACAGGGGAAGAAACAGTTTCCGGCAATTGACAGCTTGAAACTGGAAAATATGATTGGAATTGTACCGGGAAAGGACTATTTGCCTACAATAGAGCTGATGCGTTTCATGACGCCTTTCGGGGTAGGGCATTTCAGCGCAGAAGATGATTCTTTGTCCAGCAAGCGTCGTCCGGTTTATATTCCTAAGTGGGAGAAATGTGTGCAGTGGGAGCAGGACATTACGGATTTATATTCGGCCCTTAAAGGTGAAGTGTATGTCGGTATCTTTATTGACACGTGGACAAAAGAAGGGTATGTGGCCAGCATGGAGTTGAAAATCAAGGAAACTCCGGTAACATGTGAAAAGCTTGTCCGCCGTCACGTGGAACCGCTGATGAACACGGTATATTATATCGGTCAGTCTTATCCGGACATTTTTGCCCGTAAATCTGTTTCTACTGATTTTGTGCTTCCGAAGAACGCGAAAAATGTGCGTTTGAAATACATTGTAACCGGTCATGGAGGTCATTCCGGGGGTGATGAATTTGTGCAGAAGCGCAATATTCTTTCCGTGGATGGAAAAGAGGTTTATAGCTTTGTTCCTTGGAGAGATGACTGTGCTTCTTTCCGTCGTTTCAATCCGGCTACTGGTGTCTGGCTTATCAAACGCCTGGCTGCCTATATTAGTGAAGATGGCTATAAGACCAAGGAGGTAGAGGAACCATTGGCATCTTCTGATTTATCCCGTTCTAACTGGTGTCCCGGGTCGGATGTATTGCCGGAGGTAGTTGAACTTCCAGGTTTGCAAGCAGGAAAGCATACTTTCACTGTCAGCATACCTGAAGCCCAGCCTGTAAATAAGGATGAGTTGAACCATTGGCTGGTGTCTGCTTATCTGGTATGGGAAGAATAAGAATGTGTTTGAATCATAGATGATTGTATAAAAAAGTTCGCCAGATTCTTTTGCGGAGTCTGGCGAACTTTTTATTGAACCATTATTTGGAGTGTGAAGAAACGAATGATGGAGTCAGCTGGATACGTTTTCCAAAGAGTGGTGTTTTTACAGGTGGGAGTGCTTTGAAGTGTGGGGAAGCCGCACTACGGCTGCGTACACCGTCAGTTTCGTATGAACGTCCGGCTTCCGTGAGTGCCTGTTTCAAGAGAGGCTCGTTGACGTCCCCTATTTGATAAGCCTGTATCGGGTCATCCTCAATCTGTATGTCTGGGATGAGTCCATCAGGCATACAGGGCGTTTTTCCATCGGCATTCTGGTAAATGCTGACCATTACATAGATTCCCCAGTTCTTCAGTTCTTGTGGGCATTTCTCGTACATCTCTTCTGCGCTAAGCATCCACCCGGTGCAGTACTTGCCGTGTGTCTGTGTACCGATGAGTCGAACGTTCGTATAAGGCATTAATCCACCAAGCAGTGCTTCGGATGCCGATGCCGATCCGGAACCGATTAATCCGTAGATTTTTTTCAATCCGATGTTGGCATCTTTGGTGCTTGCATTGACTTCCACTTCCGGGTAATTGAATTCTGTGGTGAAACGGGTTTCCAGACTTTCTCCTTGTTTCTGGTAGCTTTCGCTCAAATAACTGTTGTAGATTTCTTTTTCGAATACTTTCTTGCTGCTGACAGCTTCTTGCGGGGCAAACATGGAGGCTAACACATTTTCAGTGATAACATAACCTCCTCCGTTGTACCGTAGGTCTAAAACCAGTTCTTCAATACCTTCTGCTTTAAACTTTTTCCCAATTTCAATCAGTGGATTGATGGATTTCAGGTCAAAGCCGGTATAGGCCAGATAGCCCACTTTTTTCCCGTTAAACTCATATACGGAGTCGCAAATGATAGGATTTTCGTACATGTTGACGGCTGTCAGCTCTATTGACTTGTTCCGGCTGACAATGATATCTTCTTGCAGTTCTCCGAGGGAAACCTTTAAGGTAGGTTTGTAGTATAAATCCTCATAGTTGTCAGGGGTGATTTTTTCATCATTTATAGAAAGGATAATATCTCCTCGTTTAAATTCCGCTTTTGCAGCAGGAGTCCCTTCATGGACAAAGTTTACGACTGCTACATATTGATTCTTTTCTTTGTTTACCGGATAGAAAGTCAGATTCCAGCCAAATGTAGTAGAAACCCCTTCTACACTGCTGTTGAAGGAAGCCATGTCGTCGGTGAGCATGGACCATTTGTCAATGTATTTATCTCCTTGGTGGTACCTTATTCGGTCAACGGTGCCGATCGGGTCATTGTTGGTCTCGATGTTCCAGTTGTCCAGGTCACTACTGATTTCCTTATTCCAGTAATAGTAGATACTCATAGCCTCCTTGCCGAACATGTTGGCATAATAGAGTTCTGTAGGGTTCTTTGATGTGGGATTTTGATCACCTTCTCCGTTTGTCGGTTTTGGATTTTCCTCCGAACATCCAGTCAGTACGGCTCCTCCCAATAGAGTGGAGAGCAATAGCCATGATAGTTTTTTGTTCATAGTTTAATTTTTGAGAATTAGTACAAGGTTTTACTTGACAAAAGTAACAAAAACTATCTGTTTCCTTTCTAACAAGAAGGAGAAAGTAAGGATTTTTAAGGTTAACTTCCGGCTTCTCATGTGTTGGGCAGGTGAGAAGCCAGAAGAGGGGTTAAATTAGAATTTATAGTTCAGACTTAATCCGAATACTTTGTTCGTACGGTTGTAAATGTCAGTTCCTTTCAGACCTGTACCGTTGTAGTTGTCTGTTTCTTTGGTGTATTTGTTGTAATGTGTCCAGAAATAGGCCACATCAATGCTCCATGCTTGTGTAAGGTTGACTCTGGCGCCAAATCCCAATGAGTAAGAGTCGCATGAGAAGCTGGTATCAGTTTGGAAATCATTGCTCAGACCATAGTTGGTTTTTTGGAAACCACCACTGACAGTCAGTCGTTTGGTAATGTCCCATTCCATACCGGCAAGGTATTCGTGAGTACCGTGCTTCAGGGTTTTCTGTCGGTCGTTCAGCATGCCTGCATGTTTATCATCATAAAAGTGATACTCCACAGAAGCACGGAGGTTAGGCAAAATTTCATATCCGGCAGCTACACTCAGGTAGGCAGGAATATCGCTGGGAGTTTGTTCTCCATCTGCGTAAGGTTTTATGACAGCTTCTGGGGTACCTGTAGGAACTTCCAGTGTGTGGGTCTGGTTTTCAATATTCAGGTTTGTCTTGAATTCATACTTTGCAGCCAGGTTCCAGCGTCCTAATTTAGCATCCACACCAATGATGGGAGTCAGTCCCCATCCGCTCTGGTCGCAGTCCAGCTCAAGGTTGGCCAATTGGGCTCCGCCTAAATTCTCTTTCATGTAGGCTTTCAGGTAACCTTCATAACCACTTTTTACGTAGTTCATTCGACCGCCGGCAAACACACTCAGCCAGTCATTGATTTTGTAGCTTAATCCCAACTGTACTCCGTAAATGTACTGTTTTCCATCCATAGAAGTATTAATGTCATACATCTGGGGAGTTACTTGTCCGCCAGTTTGCTGGTGAATCATTCCCATAGCTAATGCATCGAACATTGGAAGACCGTTGCTGAATGAGGCTTTTCCTCCACCACCCGTAATGGCAAAGCTGGCAGAGATTACCCAATTATCCTTTTTATATAATCCTTGAAAGCTCGGAATGAAGGGAGCAGAGGCCGTTCCTTTGTACAATCGGCTGCCATTTGTTCCGTCAGCTTGTTTAAAGAGTTGGAAATTAGCGTCAATTTCACGGGTCTGGTAGGCACTTTGTCCGGTCAGTGACAAGTAGAATCCTTCGTGCGAAAGGAAAGAAAGTCCTGCAGGGTTACTATACACACCGTCTATATCAATAGAAGCTCCTCGGGCTATCATTCGAAGGAAAGCGGCGTTTTGATTGGTGTTGGTCAGATAATCTCCCGCGAAAGTCGGGAAAGAGATACACAGTGTCGCTGCACTGATGAAAAGAAATTTTTTCATTCGTTTTTAGGTTGTTTGTTAAAAATCGGCTGCAAAAATAGTGCTAAATTGCACACAAACCAACGAAATGAGTAAAAATTATTTTATTTGAAATTGTTTTATTTGAAACTAAGTAGTGTAAGGAAGGTATTTAAGTGCTTTTTATGTAGTTCTGGTTTTAAAAATGTATCTTTGCAAAAGTATGCAATTTCCAATCATTTTTATTCTTTTGATGTATGTACACCAATAAGGAAATCTGGCGTGTTACTTATCCTATATTTCTGGGCCTGTTGGCGCAGAATGTGATAAATGTGACCGATACGGCCTTTTTAGGGCGTGTGGGTGAAGTCGCTTTGGGAGCAGCTGCCATGGGCGGATTGCTCTACATTTGTGTCTATACCATAGCTTTCGGTTTTAGTGTCGGTTCACAGATTCTGATAGCCCGTCGTAATGGAGAAGGAAACTATCGGGCGGTAGGCCCTATTATGTGGCAGGGAACGGCTTTCAGTTTCGGTATGGCAGTTTGTTTGCTGATACTGATGTATTTTTCTGCCGCTCCGTTGATTCGGTTGTTGATTACTTCGGATTCTATTTATGGAGCTACTTATGAATTTTTCACCTGGCGTATCTGGGGATTTCTTTTTGCTTTTGTGAACGTGATGTTTCGCGGGCTTTATATTGGTATTACGCGGACTAAAGTGCTGACCATGAATGCGGTCGTAATGGCTTTGGTGAATGTGGTACTTGATTATGCCCTGGTATTCGGAGAATTAGGCCTGCCGGAAATGGGGGTGCGTGGTGCGGCCTTGGCTTCTGTCATCGCCGAAGCTTCTTCGCTGCTTTTCTTTTTGCTTTATACCTATTATAAGGTGGACCTGAAAAAATATGGACTGAATCGTTTTGGACAGTTCGATTTAAGTATGGTGCTGCGCATCCTTCGCATATCTTGTTTCACGATGGTACAGTATTTTCTGGCCATGGCCATCTGGTTTGTCTTTTTTATGGCTCTTGAACGACTCGGACAGCGGCAACTGGCGGTGGCCAATATCGTGCGAAGTGTGTATGTAGTGTTGCTGATTCCTGTACAGGCACTTTCCACTACTGCCAATACGTTGGTGAGTAATCTGATTGGTGCCGGCGGTTCATCAGGGGTAGTTACGTTACTGCATAAAATATCCCGGATGTCGTTTTTGATTATGGTAGTGTGCGTAGGCTTGTGCGTGGCGTTTCCCGGAAGTATCTTGTCGGTATATACAAATGAAGAAGCTTTGCTGGTGGAGTCTGTATCGGCTTTGTACGTGGTATGCGGGGCTATGCTGATTGCTTCGCTGGCCAATGTGTACTTCAATGGCATATCAGGAACGGGCAATACGCAGGCGGCGTTGGTATTGGAAGTGTTTGTACAAGTTTTTTATGCACTTTATATCATTGTGGTGGGCATGGTTATCCAGGCGCCGGTGGACGTATGCTTCACCACGGAAGTGATTTATTATGTGTTGATGTTAGGTTCCAGTCTCATTTATCTGAAAAAAGCAAAATGGCAGAACAAAAAGATTTGAGCATACTGATTTTTTTGTAATTTTGCACGCTGGAAATTTTTGATAATAAATAAAAAAAGCAACATATATGTTCGATAATTTAAGTGAAAGACTAGAACGGTCGTTTAAGATATTGAAAGGTGAAGGTAAAATCACCGAAATCAATGTGGCCGAAACCTTGAAGGATGTACGTCGTGCATTGCTGGATGCGGACGTGAATTATAAAGTAGCAAAGAACTTTACAGATACGGTAAAGGAAAAAGCACTGGGACAGAATGTATTGACGGCTGTCAAGCCCAGTCAGTTGATGGTGAAGATTGTACACGATGAGCTGACTACCTTGATGGGAGGAGATACTGCCGAAATCGAATTGAAAGGTCGTCCGGCCGTTATCTTGATGTCAGGTTTGCAGGGTTCTGGTAAGACTACCTTCTCTGGCAAGCTGGCCCGCATGATGAAATCAAAGAAGAACCGTAAACCTTTGCTGGTAGCGTGTGACGTGTATCGTCCGGCTGCAATTGAGCAGTTGAAAGTGCTTGGCCAGCAGGTAGAAGTTCCTGTATATAGTGAACTGGACAGCAAAGACCCTGTACAGATTGCTTTGAATGCTATTCAGGAAGCGAAAGCAAAAGGATATGATCTGGTAATTGTCGATACAGCTGGTCGTTTGGCAGTAGATGAGCAGATGATGAACGAGATTGAAGCCATCAAGAAAGCTATCAATCCGGATGCTACATTGTTTGTGGTAGATGCCATGACCGGACAGGATGCGGTAAATACAGCTCGTGAATTTAATGAACGTCTGGATTTCACCGGTGTAGTATTGACCAAGTTGGATGGTGATACACGTGGTGGTGCGGCGTTGTCTATCCGTACGGTAGTAAACAAGCCGATTATGTTCGTGGGTACCGGTGAGAAACTGGATGCCGTAGATCAGTTCCACCCGGCCCGTATGGCTGACCGTATCCTGGGTATGGGTGATATCGTGTCATTGGTAGAACGTGCACAGGAACAGTACGATGAAGAAGAAGCGAAACGCCTCCAGAAGAAGATTCAGAAAAACCAGTTCGATTTCAATGACTTCCTGACTCAGATTCACCAGATTAAGAAGATGGGTAACTTGAAGGAACTGGCTTCCATGATTCCGGGTGTAGGAAAGGCTATTAAGGATATTGATATCGACGACAATGCATTCAAGAGCATTGAGGCTATTATTTATTCAATGACTCCGGAAGAACGTACTCATCCTGAAATTCTGAATGGAACACGTCGTACACGTATCGCTAAAGGTAGTGGAACCAGCATTCAGGAAGTAAACCGCCTGTTGAAGCAGTTTGACCAGACTCGTAAGATGATGAAGATGGTAACTGGCAGCAAGATGGCTGGTATGATGCAGAAGATGAAAAAGAAATAATCGTGCAGATTAAGATAGTAAGAAGCGGACATCAGGAGTCTTTAAAGGAACTACCTGCTGTCCGCTTGTTTTTTATTCATACAATAAATATTTTTCACGTAAGGAACGGTAAGCTTGCAAGTCCTTCTCCCATGCCTGGCGTATTTCGGATTCCGTTTTTCCCTGAAGTATGTCCTTGCGTACCTGTGAGGTCCCCATTAGCAGGTCAAACCATTGGGAACGGCTGAAGAAACGCTTTTCGGCATCCGGATATTGCTTCTGATAGAGCTGATAAAACTGCAGGAGGTATTTTAGGGAAAAGCCTTGAGGCAGTTCTTTCTCTGTGCGCAAGTCGAGGCCGAAGCAGGTCTGATTCTGATGAAGCGGATGCTTGTCGAACCCTTTTAAAGAGCGTGGGGTAAACTGAAACTGGAAAAAATCCTTTAGTGCCGGAGAACCGATGACTTGGAAAGGATAAGTAGTTCCTCTGCCGATGCTTACGGAAGTTCCTTCAAAAGGACAGAGTGAGGGGTAGAGCGCAATGGAAAGATCGTTTGGCAAATTGGGAGAAGGTTTTACCGGAAGCGAGTAAGGCTGTCCGTGTTTCCATCCTTCCACTCGAATTACTTGCAAACGACATTGCAGGCCTTTACCTAACCAGCCTTCTCCATTAATCATTCCGGCCATTTCGCCTAAGGTACATCCATGAAGCAGGGGGATGGGAAGCATGCCCACAAAACTTTTGTATGCTTTTTCTCGTACCGGACCGTCTACGTAGTCACAAGGATTAGGGCGGTCCAGCACAATCAGTTCTTTCTGGTTCTCGGCACAAGCCTGCATCACGTAATAAAGCGTACTGATGTAAGTGTAGAAGCGGGCACCTACGTCTTGTATGTCGAACACTACCACATCCGTGCCAGTCAGTTGTGACGGTAGCGGTTTCTTGTTTTTTCCATAAAGTGAAAGGATGGGCACCCCCGTGCGGGTATCTTTTCCGTTTTGAATGTATTCTCCGGCATCTGCATCCCCTCGGAATCCATGTTCAGGAGCAAATACCCGTACGATTTTTACTAGACTGACCAAGGTATCCAGTAAGTGGGTTTTCCCACAAAGAGAAGTATGGTTTACTACCAGAGAAACCCGTTTTCCTTCAAGTAAGGGAAGCAGTTTTTCTAGCTGGTCAGCTCCGTTGCGCACGGTGGCATGTCCTTGCAGGGCCATAAAACAGCTTATACATGCACCCAAAATGTATTTCAAAAAGATTCTTTTCGTGTAACTCATGGAATTTTTGTAGATTTGTGATACTTTTTACAAATATAGCCACATTTATTTATGAATCCACTTGCATTGATTGACAAATATTATCCGGAAGATAATGAGTTAAAACATATTTTGCTGGTGCACAGCCGTTCGGTAGCAGACAAGGCCCTGGAAATGGCACGCAAGCATCCGGAACTGAATTTGGACTTGACTTTTATAGAAGAGGCAGCCATGCTTCATGACATTGGTATTTTTATGACGGACGCAGATGGTATTTTTTGCTTTGGCAAATATCCCTATATCTGTCATGGATATTTAGGTTCGGAATTGGTGGCTCGTGAGGGTTATCCGCGTCATGCGCTGGTGTGTGAGCGTCATACAGGTGCCGGACTTTCCCTCAAGGCGATTCTGGAACGTGACCTTCCGGTGCCTCACCGTGAAATGATTCCAGTCAGCTTGGAAGAGCAGATTATCTGTTTTGCTGATAAGTTTTATTCAAAGACCAAATTGGATAAGGAAAAGAGCGTAGAGAAAGCCCGAAAGAGTATTGAAAAGCATGGGGAAGAGGGGCTGGCGCGTTTTGATGCGTGGTGTAAACTCTTTTTGTAGAACTAAAAATACATTAAAAAGGAAAGCGTTGACGTTTATTTGTAGGATAATGCTTACTTTTGCACCGCATATTGCGTAAAAAGACGGTGATGACATCATTTAGAAGAACTACATATTTACTGCTATCTCTGTTTGTTTTTGGCTTTTTCTGCTCATTCTATGCCGAAGCACAGCGTGTGAGAGGAAAACGTATGCGGGGAGGAGAGAAGACCGATTCCCTTCATCGGGACTCATTGGCGTTGGATTCGCTGGGAATGGACTCGCTGGCCGCAGATACCACAAAGAAAAAAGAACCGCTGGATGCACCGGTTATTTATGAAGCAAGCGATTCGATTGTCTTTACAAAAGAGGGCTATGCACATCTTTATGGGGAAGGTAAAGTGAATTACCAGAACATTGAGCTGACCTCTGCAGTAATTACAATGAATATGGACAGCAGTACCGTCTATGCCACGGGAGTGACCGATACGGCAGGAGTGGAAACGGGTTCACCGATTTTCAAGGATGGAGAAACACCGTATGAATCTAAAATCATGCGCTATAACTTCAAGACCAAGAAGGGTTTCATCAATAGCATTGTCACACAGCAGGGTGAAGGATATGTCACCAGTGAGGAAGGAAAGAAAGGGGCAAACGATGAAATTTACATGCGTCATGGTAAATATACTACTTGCGACAATCACGAACATCCTCATTTTTATTTGAAACTTTCCATGGCAAAGGTACGTCCGAAGAAAAACGTAGTATTCGGACCTGCACAGCTCGTGGTAGAGGATGTGCCTCTTCCTATTGCCGTACCTTTTGGTTTCTTCCCGTTCAATAGTAGCTATTCTTCCGGTTTTATCATGCCGACGTATGGTGATGAAATGAACCGTGGTTTTTATCTGCGCGACGGTGGTTATTATTTTGCCATCAGCGACCAGATGGACTTGAAAGTATTGGGAGAAATCTTTACGAAGGGTTCTTGGGGATTATCGGCTGCATCTAACTATAACAAGCGTTATAAATTCAGTGGCTCGTTCAATGCCAGTTATTTGGTGACAAAAACGGGTGAGAAGAACATGCCCGACTATTCTGTGTCGAAAGACTTCCGTATTCAGTGGAGTCACCGGCAGGATGCCAAGGCCAATCCGAACAGTTCGTTCTCGGCCAGTGTGAACTTTGCCACCAGTAGTTACGACCGTTCCAGCTTGAGCAGTTTGTATAACCCGCAGCAGTATTCTCAGAATACCAAGGCTTCCAGTGTGAGTTACTCACGTAACTTTCCGGAAATCGGATTGAACATCTCTGGAGCATTCAATATCACACAGAACACGCGTGACTCTTCTTTGAGCATGACGCTTCCAGATGTAAATATCTCATTGAACCGTATTTATCCGTTCAAGCGTAAAAAATCGGCAGGAGATGAGCGCTGGTACGAAAAGATTTCATTGCAGTACACCGGAAGTATCACCAACTCCATCAGCACAAAGGATAATCTGTTGTTCAAGACACCTTTGACACAGTGGCAGAACGGTATGCAGCACAAAATTCCGGTCTCGGCTACTTTCAACTTGTTCAAGTACATCAATATCGTTCCTTCGTTCAATTACACGGAACGCTGGTATTTGCGGAAAGTAAAGCAGAGCTATGACCCGAGTCCTACCTCGCGTGATCATGTAAAGCGAGATACCATCAACGGCTTCAACCGTTTGTACGATTACAACTTGTCTTTACAGATGAATACCAAGTTGTATGGTATGTACAAGCCTTTGTTCATGAAGAGCAAGGAGCTTCAGATTCGTCACGTCTTTACACCGACCGTTAGCTATACTTATACGCCGGACTTCGGAAAATCACGTTACGGCTATTACGACACCTATACTTATACGGATGAAGACGGTGAGGTGCGTACCGTAGAGTATTCTCCTTATGAAGGAGCTGTATATGGCTATCCGGGAAAGAATATGTCACAGAACATCAGCTTCTCAATTGATAACAACATTGAGATGAAGATGAAGTCGGACAAGGATACTACCGGCTATAAGAAAATCAGCTTGATTGACCAGTTGGGGGCTTCTCTTTCTTACGATGTGGCCAACAAGCGATGGAGTGACTTGAGCATGAACCTTCGTTTGAAGCTGACCAAGAGCTATACATTTAATATGAATGCCTCATTCGCTACGTATGCATACCAGTTCGATGAAAATGGTAATGTAGTGGTGGGCGACCGTACAGAATGGTCTTACGGACGTTTCGGACGTTTCCAGGGATACAGTGGCTCATTCTCTTATACCTTGAATAACGATACCTTCAAGAAACTCTTCGGAAAGAAAGATGAGGATGAAAAGAATAAGGATAAAGAAGGAAAAGAAGGTGGTGAAGACGAGGAGACAGAGGAAGAAACGGAAGAACAGAATAACAACTCCAACATGCGAAAGACGGAGAAAGCTTCTGTCGATTCAGACGGTTACCTGGCTTTCAAATTGCCTTGGAGTGTCAGCTTGAGCTATAGCTATAGTATTCGTGAAGACCGTTCGAAGGATATTAACATCAAGACCATGCGTTATCCGTATTCATTGACGCATTCATTGAACGTGTCGGGTAACTTCAAGATTGGTAGCCGTTGGAATATGACCTATTCTACCGGTTACGACTTTACGTCTAAGGAGATGTCTATGACAACCTTGAATATTACCCGTGACTTGCACTGCTTTAATATGAGTTGCGGATTGGTGTTCGGCCCGTTTACTTCTTATAACTTCTCTATCCGTGCCAACTCCAGCATGCTGACCGATGCCCTGAAGTGGGATCAGCGAAGCAATACGGGTAGTGCAGTTACCTGGTATTAATCTTTCAGGAATTCTTCGGCCCGGGCCAGCGTGTCCGGTTTGCCGATGTCAATCAGTTGCAGGTCTTCTTTGATGCATCCTCCGAGGTGGAGTTGCCGGCAGGTGTGCAGATAAAAATCCATGATGGGAAATTTACCGTTCCATGCCTCTCCTTCCATGTAGCGAAACAGTTCCGGTGAAATTACATGGATGCCGCTGAACGCATATTCGCGGTATTGGCCCGGTTCGTACACAAATCCTTCCGGCTTGGTTTGAAGGGTATCTTTGTGAATCCAGCCCTGCAGGCGGTTGTCCGCATCGAACAGCAGGTAGCGCGAGGTCTTGCGCGGGCTGACCAGCAGTGTAGCCAGATTCTGACTTTTCCGATGAAAATCATAAACCTCTTTCAGGTCGGCATTCGACAAGATGTCCACATTGTGTACCAAGAACGGTTCCGTGCCTGTAAAGAAAGTTGCCGCCTTTTTGATACCTCCCCCTGTGTCCAGCAACATGTCACGTTCGTCGCTGATATGAGTGGTCAGTCCAAAATTCTGGTTAGCTTTCAGAAAATCGATAATCTGTTCTCCGAAATGGTGAATGTTGATGACCAGTTCGGTAAATCCTGCTTCTTTCAGTTTGAGAATCACATGTTCCAGCATGGGACGTCCGGCCACCGGAACTAAGGCCTTGGGCATGTGGTCGGTCAGCGGTTTGAGCCGGGTACCCAGTCCGGCAGCAAATATCATGGCTTTCATTTGGCTTTCAGTAATTGGTCTATTTGTTGTTCCCGATGAATCAGGTGTACATTAATTTTAAATTTTTCATGCAAGTGCACTGCTGTGTGTTGGGCAGAGTACACAGAGCGGTGCTGCCCTCCGGTACATCCGAAGCAAATCATCAGGTGCGAGAATCCACGTTCCAGGAAACGCTGCACGTGGGCATCCACCAGAGCGTCGGTATGGCGAAGGAACTCTGTAATTTCTCCGTCTTTCTCTAAAAATTCTATGACCGGTGTGTCCAGTCCTATAAGCGATTTGTACTGTTCGTAGCGTCCAGGGTTGTGTACGGCGCGGCAGTCGAACACGTATCCTCCACCATTTCCGCTTTCGTCTGCCGGAATTCCTTTCCGGTAAGAGAAACTCATCACCGTGACCGTCAGGTTACGGCGGTTGCGTGCAGCGGCAAACTGTTTCAGCTCTGTCATGCGCTGCAATACCTCGCAGAGATAAGGATATTCCGGAAAACCCTCCTGCAATAACTGGCGCAGATTTTCAATGGCAAAAGGAATACTCTCAATGAAATGAGCCTTTTTCTCGAAGTAACCGCGGAAACCGTAAGCTCCCAGTACTTGTAGCGTCCGGAACAATACGACATGACGCAGATGGGACAGGAACACTTCCTTTTCTATCTGTTTGTAGGGGCGTAGGGCTTCCAGGTACTCGTCAATCAGTTCCTGGCGCAGGCTGTCCGGATAGTTGGCCTTGGCTTGCCAGAGGAAAGAAGCCACGTCGTAATACAGTGGTCCTTTCCGTCCTCCCTGGAAATCAATCAGGTAAGGCTCTCCGTCCTTCACCATGATATTACGGCTCTGGAAGTCGCGATACATGAATACCGGTTGGGGTTCCATGCTCTTTATCAGTGTCTGGCAAAGGGCTTCGAAATCGTCTTCTAACAAATCCTCTCTGAATTCCACTCCTGTAGCTTTCAGAAAACAGTATTTAAAGTAGTTCAAGTCCCACAGAATGCTTCTGTGATTGAACTCTACCGCCGGATAGCATTTCCCGAAATCCAGTCCTTGTGCCCCTTCAAACTGTATACGGGGCAGTAACCGGATGACTTTTTTCAGCAAGTCCTTTTTCGTTGAGCCAAACTCTCCGGTTTCTCTTCCGTGTGCGATAAGCTGAAACAGGGAATCTGTTCCTAAATCATCCTGCAGGTAACAGAGTCCGTCATTGGAAACGGCATGCACCGCCGGTACCGGAAGATGCTGTGCCTGAAAATGGCGTGACAGGTAGATGAAGGCCTCGTTTTCTTCGCGTGAAGTACCGCATACCCCGATAAGAGTCGGAGTACCCTTCAGGCGGTAGTAGCTTCTGTTGGAACCGGCTCCCGGCAATGCTTCCACGCTTTCCGGAGCATGGCCGGTGAACTGGCTGTATAGGGTTTCAAGAGTTTGAGTCATGTGTCTGTTTGTTAAGATTACTGATTGAGTTTTTCTGCCAGGTATTGTCCTGTATAGGAAGCCGCACATTTAGCTACTTCCTCCGGTGTGCCGGCTGCCACGAGATTTCCTCCCATGTCACCACCTTCCGGACCGAGGTCAATCACATGGTCGGCGCATTTGATGACATCCATGTTGTGTTCGATGATGACCAGCGTATGTCCCCGACTGATGAGGGCATCGAAAGCTTCCAGCAGTTTCTTGATGTCATGGAAATGCAAGCCTGTGGTCGGTTCATCGAACACGAAGATGGTAGGCTGTGCCTTTTCGATACTGAGAAAGTACGCCAGTTTCACGCGCTGGTTTTCTCCTCCCGAGAGGGTAGACGAAGACTGTCCTAACTTGATATAACCCAGTCCCACATCCTGTAGCGGGCGCAACTTCTTGACAATCTTCTTCTGGTTGTGTTCTGTAAAGAACTCGATGGCCTGGTTGACCGTCATTTCCAGTATGTCGTAAATGTTTTTTCCTTCGAACTTCACTTCCAGCGTGTCGTTCTTGAAGCGTTTGCCGTGGCACGACTCACATTCCAGCACTAAGTCGGCCATGAACTGCATTTCTACCGTTACCGTACCTTCTCCCTTGCATTCTTCGCAACGTCCGCCTTCCGTGTTGAATGAGAAATAGCCTGCGCTGTATCCCATCTGCTTGGCCAGCGGCTGGTCGGCAAACAGTTTGCGGATTTCGTCATAGGCCTTGACGTAAGTTACCGGATTACTTCGGGAAGACTTTCCGATAGGGTTCTGGTCTACAAACTCGATGTCGTTCACCTGACGGATGTCTCCTTCCAATGAGATGAATTCGCCCGGACGTTCACTCGATTCACTGTATTCCCGCTTCAGAGCCTTGTAGAAAATGTCGCGTACCAGCGTACTCTTTCCGGAACCGCTGACACCTGTCACTACCGTCATCACGTTAAGCGGGAAGCGCACGTCGATGCCTTTCAGGTTATTCTCACGTGCTCCCTTGATTTCGATGTAGTTGTTCCATGGACGATGGCTGGCAGGCAGGTCGATGGTCTCTTCTCCTAACAGGTATTTCACGGTATAGCTGTCGCTTCCCTTCTGTAAGTCTTTCATGTCGCCCTCATACACCACTTGTCCACCCAGTCGTCCGGCTTTCGGGCCGATGTCGATGATATAATCTGCTGCACGGATGATTTCTTCGTCGTGTTCCACTACCACTACTGTGTTTCCCAATTGCTGTAACTGGCGCAGCACCTTGATAAGGCGGGTAGTGTCACGGCTGTGCAGACCGATACTTGGTTCGTCAAGAATATACAATGAGCCTACCAGACTGCTTCCTAACGAGGTGGCCAGGTTGATTCGCTGACTTTCACCTCCCGAAAGCGAGTTGCTCAACCGGTTCAGCGTCAAGTAACCCAGTCCCACATCCGACAGGAATGTCAGACGGTTCTTGATTTCACTCAGTAGGCGTTGTGCCACGAGAGTGTCGTGCGCATCCAGTGTGAGCGTACGGAAAAACTCCTGCAACTGGGTAATCGGCATTTCTACCAGTTCCGAGATATTCTTTCCACCCACTCGTACGTAGCTGGCCTCCTTTTTCAGTCGGCTTCCGTGACAGGTAGGGCAAGTCGTTTTTCCCCGGTAGCGGGCCAGCATCACGCGATACTGTATCTTATATTGGTTTTCCTCCAGCATCTTGAAGAAAGAGTCGATGCAGACCTTCTCCCTTGGCCCGTGCCAGAGGTAATCTTTCTGTTCTTGTGTCAGCTCATAATAGGGAGCAAAGATGGGGAAATCATGAGCCGGAGCTTCCCGAAGGAACTCATTCAGCCATTCTCCCATTTTCTCACCTCTCCAGCAAAGCACGGCACCATCGTACACGCTCAGCGCACGGTTGGGCACCACCAGGTGTTCATCGATACCGATAATCTTTCCGAAGCCTTCGCACGTAGGGCAGGCTCCCAGCGGAGAGTTGAATGAGAACATCTGGTCGTTCGGTTCTTCAAACTTGATGCCGTCGGCTTCAAACTTCGTGCTGAATACATGCAGGCGGGTGTCATCCGACAAATAGAAACGGAGCATACACGTGCCGTCGCCTTCGTACATGGCCGTCTCGGCAGAATCCGTCAGTCGGCTGATGGCATCCTTGCTGTCATCGCAGCTCATGCGGTCCACTAACAGATATACCTTGTCGTTCTCATCGTAGGTATAATCTTCAATGCGTACCATCTCGCCGTCCACCTCCAGTCTGGTAAAGCCCTGCTTCATATCCATGTCCAGCTGTTCTGCCACACTTCTTCCGTCACGGGGAAGGATAGGTGTCAGCACGGTGTAGCGTGTGCCCTTTGGGTAAGACAGCATGCAGTTCACGATGTCTTCCACACTGTCCTTCTTGACCAGTTGTCCGCTTACGGGAGAATACGTTTTTCCTACCCGTGCGAAAAGCAGGCGCAGGTACTCATAAATCTCCGTCGATGTGCCCACGGTAGAACGCGGGTTGCGGCTCGTCACTTTCTGTTCAATGGCGATGGCAGGTGGAATCCCTTTGATAAAGTCACATTCCGGTTTGCTCATACGTCCGAGAAACTGGCGGGCGTAAGAAGACAGACTTTCTACATAGCGTCTTTGCCCTTCGGCATACAGCGTATCGAATGCCAGCGACGACTTTCCCGAACCAGACAGTCCGGTAATGACTACCAGCTTGTTGCGTGGAATACGTACATCGATGTTTTTCAGGTTATTCACCCGGGCACCCTTTATGGTAATAAAATCATTTTCTGACATGTATCTTTTCTTGTTAGATGAACATGCGAAGTTACGAAAAATAGCTGGAATTATCAAAGCGAATACTTTCGGAGGGAAAGAAGTCTTTTACGTTTCCCTGCGCGGAACCGTATGTTTTCCTTATGCGAAACGTACGGTTCTGCATCGGGAAACGTAGGGTTCACGGAATGGAAACGTAGAAAGTATGCTGAGGTTTGTCGGATATTGCATCATAATTTCCGTAAAACCATTTGTTTGTTCAAGAAAAAAAGTTATTTTTGCTGTACTACTTTAATGGTACAGTATAACGATTTTTAATTTAAAGGTTATGGTAGAATTGAGAGGTGTTTCATTTGGGTATCAGTCCGATAAAAATGTATTGGACAATTTGAATCTCCGTTTGAAGGAAGGGAGATTCTATGGTCTGTTGGGAATGAACGGCTCAGGCAAGACCACACTCTTGAAACTGATTGCTGGTAAGCTTTTTGCTCACGGCGGTGAGATTTATGTGGACGGTCGTAACTCCCGGAAAAGGAAGGTAGAAACTTTGAGGGAAGTATTTATGTTACCAGCTGATTTTATTTTTCCGGATATGAGGCTGGAGCACTTTCTTACCATTTATTCCAAATTCTATCCCAAATTTCGTGCAGAAGTGCTGGATGACTGTCTGGTCAATTTTGAAATACGGCGGGATATTGAACATTTGGATAAATTGTCGTTGGGAGAGAAGCACAAAGTGGCATTCAGTATTGCCTTATCGTTAGGAACGAAAGTTCTATTACTGGATGAGGCTGCTAACGGAATGGATATTCCGGCACGAAAGATGTTTCGTAAGTTACTGATGAAGCATGTTCGTGAAGATCAGATAGTGGTTTTGTCTACACACATTGTGCAGGACATTGAAAATCTGTTGACCGATGTGATTGTGTTAAGAAAGGATGCTCCTGTGTATGCGGCTTCTTTGGAGGAAATCGCTAGTCGGTATTCGTTCGGAATCCAAAATAATGAAGAAGGAGTGCTATATGCAGAAGCTTGTGCCGAAGGTTACCATGTAGTCACTCATAAGCAGGAAAACATGGATACGGAAGTATCTTTGGAACTGCTGTTTAATGCATTAATCAAGGGAGGAGGAAGGATATGAAAAGTTTTGCAATGAAAGAAATGTGGAAGTTTAGTCAGTTTCAGTTAAAGGAAATGTTTGGCTATGGAAAAAAGAAAGCGTTTATCCAGCTTTTGTTTTTACGCTCTTTTAGTATCTGTGTGTTTTGTGCCTTGGTGTCAGGAGATAGTTTGAAAGAATGCTTGTCACTCATAGAGCAATTGCTGATACTCCTATCTTATTATTTTACGTTCTGGAGCCTGGTGGAAGATATGCGGAATGACAGAGGTTTGATAAATAAGTTCATGCTTCCGGTCACATTGGCAGAAAAATATGTAAGTTTGTTTGTCAGTACTTTTTTGATAGGTACGGTGATGTTGTTGGGATGTGCGATATTATCGAATATCTTCATGCAACTGGCTATTCCATTGTTTTTTACAGAGGAAACGGACGAACCAGTTTTTCTCTTTTTGGGAGGAGGCTATGATTTTAAACAACTCATAGTTCAGATGGTGATTGCTTTTTATGTAGCCCTGTGGACTGTAGTGGTTATGTTGAGGAAACAATACAGCAAAACCCAGTTTTGGCTGATAGTTGTTTTATGTATTTTTTCTTATGTGTTGCCGGTATTGTGTATGTATGGATTAGGTGCTCCCAAAAGTATCATCAAATACACATGGTCGATAGTTTCCGTGGTTTGGAGCATGGTAGCTGTTGTTATGGCCTATAAAGGTTTTAGAAAGTTGGAGTTTAGATAGTAAGATGGTAGATTTCAAGCAAGACCGAGCTATTTATCTGCAGATGGCAGAACGAATCTGTGATGAGATACTGGCAGGAAAGTATCATCCAGATGACCGCATACCCAGTGTGCGGGAGCAGGCTGTTATGTTCGAAGTCAACACCAATACCGTAGTGAAGACTTACGATCTGCTGTTGCAGTGGGGGATTATCTATACCCGGCGAGGGCTGGGGTATTTTGTGACTGTTGATGCCCTGGAGAAGATAAAACAGACCCGAAGCCTGAAGTTTATGACAGAAAACTTGCCGGAACTGTTCAGTCAGATGAAATTGCTGGATATTTCTATTGATACGGTGGTCAGGAAGTGGGAAGAGTTTAAGGATGGGGAGAAGCTATGAATGGGCTTCCTCCATTACCCATTTTTCGATGTTGCGTGTATGATGGCTGAAGTTTACTCCCAGTTTATATACTTTTCTCGTATCCGTGGCAAAAGGCAGTGCATATTGTTTGTCATTGATTTGTTTCAGGGCTTCTTCCGCACTTCCGTCCAGTTTGAACTCCATGACATAGATATACTGCTCTGTTTTCACTACCAGGTCAATGCGTCCTTCCGAGGTATGGTATTCTGCCTGGGTATAAAAGCCTAACAGTTTGAAAACAATAAACAGCACATTCTGATAATGTAATTCCAAATCTCGTATCAGTTCATAAGGAGTGTCTGTAAAGAAACTTTGCAGACGTTTCATAAAAGCATCTATGTCTCCGTTTCGAACCTCTTTTACGAAACACATGAGTTCAAAGGACGGATTGCCGGAAGGCATATAGGCATAACAAGGCAGCAAGAAGCGGGTAAATCCTTCTGCCACTTCCTTGTTGGGGAATCCCAGTTTGTATACTTTAAATTCTTTGTCATACCCTTTAATCGTAAGGTATCCGCTTTGGTAGAGGATGGGTACGGGATTAGTTTCCATTGTGTCAATACTGCCCAATGAATCGGCGGTGGCTATTTCTTCGGTAAGCCGCTGCAAATTATATTTACTATGCTTTATTAATTCTACGAGGAAAGTCGGCGTACCGGTCTCAAACCAATAGCTTCCAAATTCACGGCTTTTCATAGCATTGAGCAGACTGAAAGGATTGTAGATGTCTTCCGACCGGTAGGCAAAATGGTATCCGTCATACCAATCTTTCAGTTGGCTGCAAGTTTCCATATAGGTCAGTGCGTTGTTGTCGGCCAATAGCTGGATGTCTTCTGCAAAGACTTCCGATAATTCCTTTTCTGTGATTCCGCATAGATTGTTATACATGGACTGTAAGGAAATGTCTTCCAGGTTGTTCAGGTCGCTGAATACACTGACCTTACTGAATTTGGTCACACCTGTCAGCAGAGCGAACCGGAGGTACTTGTCGCAGGTCTTCAATACTCCGTAGAAAGCTTTCAGTGTGTTGCGGTAATTGCGGAGAAGAGTCTCGTTACCGATGGCCTGCAACATCGGTTTGTCGTATTCATCGACTAATACGACCACATTCTTTCCGGTGGTACGGCTGATTTTTTCTATCAGGTAGGCAAAACGTTCTTCCGGTGCCCGATTCTTTTTCTCATCTCCATAGATTATTTCCCAACTTTCCAGATGTTGGTTGAGTATGGCATAAAGAGAAGCTTCATCCTCGTATCTCCGTGCATTCAGGTCAAGATGCAGCACAGGATATGCTGTCCATTCTTTTTCCAGTTGTTCCATGGCAAGGCCCTGAAACAGTTCTTTTTTACCGGAGAAATAGGCTTCAAGTGTGGAGATGAGCAGGCTTTTTCCGAATCGTCTGGGACGGCTCAGAAAATAATATTTACCACTGTTTACCAGCTGGTAAATTAATTCAGTTTTGTCTACATAGCAGTAATGATTTTTGCGTATCTCTTCAAAACTTTGTATGCCTACCGGATAAATCTTGCTCATGGTTCTATGATTGTGTGATTCAGATAATGCAAATATAAGTTTTTCTTTATAGATAGGCTTTGATTGGTGGGAAGAAATCGTGCGAAATATAGTCTTCACTATAAACTCTAGTAGAATCTGTGATATTTAAAGAATGTATAAAGTAAATCTGTTGTGTTTAAATATAATAAAAACAAGTCCGCTCATAGTGGTAAATCTGATATTCTGAGTTTTCTTAAAAATGCGAATCTATCAATCACACTTGTACATGGACATCAATACAAAAATATTCAGAGATAATTTCCTTCAATATTATCGTCCGCTTTGCTTGTTTGCGCTTCATTATCTGAAAGATATAGATGATGCAGAAGATGCGGTACAGGACTGTTTTATGGAATTGTGGAAACGGAAAGAGAAAGGATTTGAAGTGAGTGCTCTTAAATCTTATCTGTACTCTATGGTGAGAAACCGTTGTATAGACATCTTGAAGAAGGATTCACTTATTGATGGCAATGTGCAGCCATCAGACCTTGAGGAAATCCTGTCGGACGAGGAGTGTGAAGAATGGTCTTATGATGAGGCTCGTATTTGGACTGCTATAGAGGCCTTACCAGAAAAATGCAAGGAGGTGTTCTTGCTGGCCAAGAGGGATGGTATGAAATATGAAGAAATAGCCGTAAGGCTGCATATCTCCGTCAATACAGTAAAGAACCAGGTGAGCAAAGCACTTAAAACGTTGAAGGAAGGTGTGAGGAAGGTGTACTTGTTCTTTTTCGGATAATTTTTTGGTTTCGGTATAGTAGTTTTTATGGTTCATTCAGTCTTAGCTAAAAACACATTCAGTCATGAAAGATAAAGAAGAAAGAAAACTCCAGTTTGTCCTTCGGTATTACGAAGATGGGAAGCTGGATACAAAAAAGGCTCTGAAGAAAATAACAGGGATAGCGCATCAAAATAAAGTAAGCGGATTTTGGGCTTATTTTTCAGGAATCGCTGCGGCTATCCTTATCTGTGTGGTGAGCTATACCTTGTTAAGCCGGAAGGAGCATCATACTGTGTCAATTACGGCAGATGCGATGGTGACAAGGTATTTCCTGCCAGACAGCACGCTGGCTATACTTTCTAAAGGGGCGACTTTGGAATATGACACCGATAAGTATGGAAAGGCTAACCGGGAAGTCAACATGTCGGGAAAAATTTATTTTAGTGTCCGAAGAAATGCGCTGTCTCCTTTTATTGCCACCACTGAATACGCTCAGGTGAAAGTACTTGGAACCGAGTTTGAAATGACTGAATGCAGAAAGGATACGGCTACCCGTGTGTATGTAAAATCTGGTAAAGTTGTGTTTAAAGGAAGGTATGGAAAAAATGGAATTGTCCTTACAAAAGACATGTGTGGCATGCTGACACATGGTGATGAGATGCCTGTAGCGGTGCATGCTGTTTCTCCAAATCCTTCGGCTTGGGCTACTGGAAAATTCATTTACAGGAATACGCCCATTGATGAAGTGTTGAAAGAGCTTTCTTTCTATTATGGCACACTGTTGTATGCGTCGGAACATGAGAGGACAATTACCGGTGAATTCAAGACGGACAACTTGGGCGAAATCATCGCATTGATTGAAAAGACACTGGATATAAGAATAATACAGAAAGAGTGATGAAAAGAATCATATCCTTATTAATTTTAGCTTTCTTGATGGATGCTTCTTTCCTATATGCGCAGCATCGGGTTACCCTGGAAGACATGATGGAGCAGGTGAAACAGGTGTACCCTGTCAGCTTTGTGTATGATGCGTCTATCAGGCTTGACATTCCGTATACTGGCAAGAGACCTGATATGGTCAGTCTGGAAAGTGCTCTTGAAACCCTCTTTCATCATACGAATATCAAGTGGGAAATAGATGGTAGTCATGTCATCCTTAAAAAGTTGTTGACTTATACGTTAAGCGGATACGTCTATCAGGACAATGGAGAAACTGTGGTAAATGCAACCGTATGGGACATGACTTCGAATGTGGGTACGCTGACTAACGAGCATGGGTTTTATAGCCTTACGTTAAGTGAGGGAAGGCATAAAATCCGGTTTTCGCATATTGGTAGTGGAGAACATCTGGAAGATGTTACGCTAGGCGGAAACAAATCAAAGAATATAACTCTGAAGTCTGATTACCAGTTAAATGAAGTGGTGGTGACGGCTGATTTGAACTCGCCTCTTCATACCACTCAGACAGGAAAAGTCTCGCTTACGGCGAAGGACTTTGTAAATGGGAATAACTTTATGAGTTCGCCCGATGTGGTAAAGAAACTTCAAGGCTTGTCGGGAGTGGCCGGCGGGACGGAGCTTATCTCCGGATTGTACGTACATGGTGGGAACAATGATGAGAATTTGTTTCTTCTGGATGGTACTTCCTTGTATCAGGTGAATCATGCCGGAGGGTTGTTTTCAGCATTCAATACAGACATTATCAAGAATATAGATTTTTATAAAAGTGGTTTTCCTGCCCGTTATGGCGGACGGCTCTCTTCGGTGGTTGATGTACGTACTAACGACGGAAACATGAAGGAATATCATGGCAGTTTTACGCTTGGACTTTTAGAGGGCAGGATACAGTTTGAAGGACCGATAGTGAAGGACCGTACGTCGTTCAATGTCGCCATGCGCCGCACGTGGATGGACTTGCTTACCGCCCCGGCTATTGCCATTATGAATACCAGTCGCCGGAACAAGCAAAATGTGAGATATGCTTTTCATGACATCAATGCGAAAGTGACTCATGTATTCTCCGAAAAGAGTCGTGCGGATATCAGTCTTTATTCAGGGAATGACCTTTTTAAGTTCAGACATAAAGAATATCTGTTTGACCCAGAACCTACCAATATAGACAAGTTCAATCTGCAATGGGGTAATTTTACCGCTTCTGCCAATTGGAAATACATTTTCTCGCACAACATGTTCGTCAATATTACAGGAGTTTATACTCATAATCGTTCCAGGTTCGATTATTTGAGTGAAGAACGATTGGGATATATCGAAGGAACGAAGGGTGGAATTGTAAAAGAGCAGAACAATCATTCCACCATCAATGACTTCGGTTATCGGATGGAGTTTGACTATCGTCCAAACTCCTGGAATCACATCCGTTTTGGCTCCAATTATATATGCCATTTGTTTGTGCCCCAGAATTATTATTCGAAATATGACAATACTTCTCAAGATGAGTTGACCGAAAAAGTGGACAGCCGGTACAAAAGCAATGAGTTTACGTTTTATGCAGAGGACGAAATGACGTTATGTAAAAGTGTGAAACTGAATGGAGGGTTACATTACACGTTGTTTGGTATATCGGGTACAAAATATCATTCGATAGAACCACGTGCGGCAATCAATTTCAGGTTGTGTGATAAAGCCAGCCTGAAAGTCTCGTACACCGAAATGAGTCAGTTCATGCATCAGCTTTCGGCCACCTATTTGAATTTGCCGACTGACTATTGGGTACCTTCCACAGCCCGCATCACTCCCATGAAAGCACGCCAATATGCAGTGGGAGTATATACCCAATTGCCGTATAACATCCGATGGAGTGTGGAGGGGTTTTATAAAACCATGGACAACCTGATAGAATATGATGGCAATAGTGGCATGCTTAATCCGATGGCAGACCGATGGGAGGAAGAGGTACGTACAGGGAAAGGAAAAGCTTACGGGATGGAAACTGACATCCGTTACAGTAACGGAAAGACTTCGGTCAATGCGTCCTATACACTTTCGTGGAGCAAGAGGTTTTTCCCTGACTTCCATTCTTCATGGTATCCGGATAAGTTTGACAACCGGCATCGGTTTTCTGTCAATATCAGTCATAAGTTTAATGAAAGAATTGACGTATACGCCTCATGGAATTATCATAGCGGGAACCGCATGACCATTCCGACACAGCAGGTAGATGCTCCCGTTATTCCGGGAGTAGAGAAGGCAAATGAAGGGATGATGATTTATGAAATGCCCAACAATGTTTCCCTTCCGGCCTATCACAGACTGGATTTGGGGATTAATTTCCGCAAAACTACGAAAAGAGGTTTCGAGCGTATCTGGAATATCAGTCTGTATAATGCCTATTGCAGGAAGAATCCATTCTATGCCACTGTCCAGCAAAATCCGGACGGTACGTTTGTGGGAAAAGCTCATGGAGTGTTTCCTATCATACCCTCTTTCAGTTATACACTAAAATTTTAAATCCGTATGATATACCGACTTTTATTTATAGCCTTATTAATTTCTGTGCTACCATCTTGTACGCATGAGTTCAGCCTGACTGAGGTGGATGCCGAGCGTAAAATTGTGCTTTTCTGTATGCCTTCTACATTAGGCGATACGACGCTGATACAGGTGGCACGAAGCAGGGTGATTCACAACCAGGGAACAAACACAGACAGCAAGCCTTTCCTTGTATTTAGGTTGAACGGAGAAGAGAAAGAGATTCACTACACGGAAGTTTCTACCGGTTTGCTTCCGGCCCGATCGTATTATGTAGTGGGAAAACTGGAAGAAGACGACCAGATAAGTATGGAAGTGTCTTATCCCGATCTGCCGGTTGCCAAGTCGCAAACGGTGATACCACATGTGTTTCCGCTGGATAAATCGGAAGTTGTATTGACGGATGGGGAATACGGCAGGAAAATACAGTTTCGTATTGCTTTTACAGACCCTGCCGGAGCAGAGGACTATTATGGAATGAGAGTCATAAAAAAGGCCAGCACAGCGTTTTTACAACCTGAAAACTCAGATTCGGATACCATAAAATATACTTCTGTAGACCTTAACCTGGACAACGAACCTTTGTTTTCGGAAAAGACAGGATTTGATGACATTTTCGATATATCGAAAGAATATTACCGTAATCTGTATATCTGGGATGACAGTAAGATAAACGGGAAAAGTTATACGTTGAAGGTAGATACTTATTATGACGCCGGGTATGAGGATGAAGAACAGAAAGAAACCATTGAGTTTAAAATCTATTTGTACAAATTGTCGAAAGAAATGTACACTTACCTGAAGTCGCTCAATCGTATAAATAATAATGACTTGGGAGGATACGGGCTTGCTCCCATCCGTAGTCATTATACCAATGTGGAAAACGGCATCGGTCTTTTAGGAGGATGTAATGTGTATGAAAGTGAATGGATAAGCAATCCGAAAGAGTGAGAAGAATTTTATTTACAAACTAAAATATAGACTTATGAAGAAAAAATTTTTATTTACGCTGGTAATGGCGGTATCATTGTGCGTAGGTGTACAAGCGCAAGAGTTCAGATATGGACTTTCAGGAGGGTATAACTATAATTCCACGAAAGAAAGTATTTCCAGATCTGGTTTTCATGCCGGACTGAAAGGGGAATATGCCTTCCGTGAGGCTGCAAAAGGGCTGTATGCAGATATGGGACTGATGATTTCCTCATACGGTTGGAAAAGTGTTCCTTATTATGTAATGAATGAGAGAACCTACGAATATGAAAGTACGCCTTATTATCTTCATATTCCCATCCACTTAGGCTATAAGTTGAAAGTCGGGAGAAATGTCAGTTTGTTTCTGGATGCCGGACCTTATTTTAATGTCGGTTTGTTTGGTCAAATGAAGCAAATAGCCAGTCTTCCGGGAGAACAGGATATTGTCACAGTAGCCTCACATAATATGTTTAAGGAGGGAGTGATGCCGCGTTTTGACTGGGGAGTAGGCTTTCGTGCCGGGGTAGAGATAGCCCGCCATGTACAGATTGCCATAGGATACGACTGGGGTATGACCAAAACTTATCAGCATAACCCCGATACCAAGTTCCGGACTTTTGTAGCTTCATTAACGTATTATTTTTAGTCAGAATGAAAAATAAACTAACTTTGAGGTGATTGCTTTTTAATCTTTAAGTTATGAAATCGGTAGTGGTTTTTCTTATGCTTTTGGGGCTATCCTGTATGCAGAGCTTTGGACAAGAAAGTATCAAAAAAGATACGATAAAGCTTGGTGCAGGGTTGAAAAAAGATGTGGGTGGGGAATTCTTGTCGATTAGCCCATCCACGGATAGAGTGAAGATAAAAGACCATGAAGTAAATCAAGAAATACAATCTGATTCACCTGTAGATTTTGATTTTAGGCAGGAAAGGCCTTTTTATGTTCCAACCTATTATGTGAATCCGTCTCCCATGTTTATGGGTGACTATAATGCATTCGGGCAGTTTTCTCCCTATTTTTATGGCAGGGGAATGCAGACTACCATTCCAGGTATCGGTCGGGTGAACCAGATGATGCTTATATACCAAAAGGAAATCAATGATTTTTGGGATATATATGCAGGATTGAATGCGGCAAAATATGCTTTCCCCTATAGTGTCGGTCAGTCGTTTGATGTGTCAGGAGGCATGGCACTTCATCCGGCAGATGATCTTCATCTTACCGTGTTTGGTGCTTATAGTCCGGATAACAGGTATAATCTCAACCGTACGTATTATGGAGCCACCGTTGGTTACGATTTTACAAACCGTTTTGGAGTGGACGTTGGTGTACAAAGGTATTATGATGTGCGACAAGGATGGAGGACTGCACCGATGGTCGTTCCATCCTATAAATTTCGTAAGTTTAAACTAGGCATAGATGTGGGAGGCCTGTTTTATGAAGCAGTGAGAAGTGCGATTGACCGATAAATGTCCTTTTATTCTTAATTAAACAATTATAGATTGCTGAAAGGATAATTTATGAGAAGGGTGGGGTGGAGTTTCGGGTATAATATCTACTTTTGAGGGCTATTCTTAAAAATAATATCTTATAATTGTATATCTCTTAGTAAATGACACGTTGAATCCAGTAGGAGATATGTGTTTTGCAGGGAAGGAAATAGTAAAGATTTCATTTAAAGCCTATAATGGATAGATAGAATGGAATGTAAAAGAATTATTGCAGGTCTCTTCATATATGCAGGTTTTGCATCATCTGTATTCAGTCAGACAACCGGAAAGATAGTAGATGCCAATCTGCATCCAGTAGAAGGTGCTACCATCGTCATGCAGCTACCGGATTCAACCTATTTAGACGCAACTATATCTGCGGCCGACGGTACATTCATGCTTGAACCGGAGCCGGAGAATTATCAGCTCATCGTCCAGCATCTGCTTTATCAGACCAGGCAGGTGAAGGGCCAGGCACGTGATGCTGGTGTCATTACTTTGGAATCGAAGGACTATAATCTGGACGAAGTGGTGATAGAACCTCGGATTTGACCTGGATGCGATGTATCGTTCAAGCATGGTTTCCGGTATCAGCGATACGAAACCGGTCTTTACGGTCAATGTAGGAGCGCAGTGGAACTTCCTGAAGGATAAAGCCAGTCTGAGTCTGAACTGTGCTGATTTGTTTGATACCATGCGTATGAAGGTGAGAAACCGCTATGCAGGACAGCACATCGACTTGAATATGGGGCAGTACAGCCGTACCGTTTCAGTGAAATTTGTCTATCGTTTTGGTGGCAGCATCAGTAAGGAGAAGAAAGAAGTAGATTCTTCACGTTTCGGAAGATAATACACAAACATGATGAAATATTTAGCATTGACTTAACTCTATGAAAAAGCTATTTTTATATGTTATAGGCAGCTTAATCATACTGCCTGTTTACAGTCAGCATTTGATTAAAGGAACAATCATCGATTCGGAAAATGCGGTGATGCCGATGGTGAATGTCGCCTTTTTGAATCAGGCAGACAGTACACTCGTCACCGGAGCGGTATCCGACTCTTGCGGGGTATATGGCACATCGCTTGCTGGGGGTAACTATATCATCCGTTATTCTTATCTGGGTTATGAGACATTGTATCGGAATATACAAGTCAATGCGAATCTCACACTGCCGGTAGTTAAAATGGAACTGGCACAGACCGAGCTTGAAGGAGTGGAGGTTACTGCCTACCGAAAACCTTTCAAATTGGATAGGGAAGGTATTACGGCTGATGTGCCTAATACGATTCTTGCCAAACAGACTACATTGGATGATTTGCTTTGCAAGATACCCGGTATTCAGAAACGTGGTGAAGACATTGAAGTGATTGGTAGAGGTCTCCCTACCTATTATATCAACGGCCGTGAAGTGACAGACCGTACCGAACTGGACAATTTGGCTATCGACCAGATTCAGTCTGTCAGACTGGTGACGAATACGGGGGTACGTTATCACTCTGAGCAGCGTGCGGTGATTGAAATCAAGACCAAACGCCTGGGCGAAGGACTTGCCTTTAATGTCAGCGGTAATCTGTTGCAGGGGAATTATCTTAGTCAGAATTACAAGATGAACGGAAGTTACAATTACAAGAACTGGGACTTCTTTCTCTCTTATAATTATGATCGTGGAAAGAAGGATTCGAATCTTGACGTTTACCAGCAGACTCAAAGTGACACAATCTGGAATCTGACCGATTTGACCCGGAAACAAATCTTCAACGAAAGCCATGCCTATACGGGAGGGGTTTCTTATCATTTCTCTCCGGAGTCGGAAATCGGCCTGAAATATGAAGGTAAATACAGTGAAGGCAATACGTTCTCTAAGGATACGCTTTCCATGATACCGGACAAAGGGACTTCAACCTTTATCAGGAATCTCAGCGATGTGGCCGACAAGTCCGTCAGCAACCATTTGAATCTGTATTATATAAACGACTGGAAGAATGGCTGGAAGATGAACGCATTCGGTGATTATCTTCATAAGACCGACCGAAGCCGTGGCAATATCCGTGAATGGGAAAGCGACGGTGTGGAAACATCTATGGACTATTACCGTAAGGCGGACTGGGATTTGTTTGCAGCCAAATTGAGTTTATCGTATGAAACCGGGAAAGCCGGAACTTTCAGCTTCGGTTATGATTTCAGCCACACAACCGGAACGGACTATATAGAGTATGTCCGTGCATTGAATAATGGTAGTACAAGTAATACGGAAATGAAAAATTCGCTCTACCTGTCGTACGATTACACATGGAATAATCTGTCACTGGGAGCCGGCTTGCGTTACGAACACATACGGAGCGATTTGAAGGAAAACAGTAGCCACAAGAATCAGAACCAGACTTATCATAACTTCCTGCCCTCTGTTTCGTTAAGCTATAATACCGAGAGCCTGCAACAGTTACTTACATATTCCGTTCATACGGAGCGTCCGCCTTTTGGTGTAATGAACGACAATGCTGTTTATACCGACCGGTTTACCTATCAGAAAGGAAATCTTTACCTGAAACAGGCTTTGACTCATGACTTGAACTATATGCTGTTTTATAAGTTCCTGTTCTTTAATCTGAATTATACTCATACCCATAATCCGCTGATAACAGCTTTCTACAGTATGCCGGGAAATTCAGCGGTTACGGTCAGCTACATGGATAATTTTGACAGAATGCATAATCTGACGGGTATGGTCAATGTACAATATCCAGTGAAGTGGTGGCTGCCCTCACTTACGCTTACCTGTTTGAAGACCTTCTTCAATTATCCGGGGCCGAACGAGAGTATTCTAAAAGCCGGACGCCCGCTGGTGATGCTGAACTTCAACAACAGTTTCACGCTTCCATCCGGATTTCTGTTGTCTGCTGATTTTAATTATGGTTCCAGAGGATATTATCAGTTGTACGAGGCGAAGAGTTACACCTCCTTCAACCTGAGTCTGAAGAAATCGTTCCTGAAAGACAAGCTTCAACTTTCACTGGATGCTTATGACATTTTCAATAAGAACAATACGCGTGCTTCTGCTCGTCTGAATGATATTATCATGCACAGTATCGGAAAGGAGGAAACCCGAAAAGTCGGTTTCACGATTACTTATCGCTTCCGCACCGAAAAGAAGATGAATAATCAGAGTGCAGCTGAGACGGAAATGTCACGATTGAATATGGACAATCAGTAAAGTTTGCTGAATGAACGCTTTTCAACGATATATAGTGGAGTATAAGCATCCTTTGGGTGAAGGAATGCCCTGAAGTCTGATAGACAGTTTTATAGATTCTTTAGTTTTCTTCCGTATATTCCTTAAAATAGAGTTAAATTTACCTCGACACGTACGTGACGAGGTCTTGACACGTACGTGCTGATGTCTCGTCACGTTCGTGTCGAGATATTGACAGCTACGTGTCAAGGTATTTTTGAATAGGAGTTTCTCTTTTATATCTTATATCTTACGGAATAATCCGAATGCAGACAGCCTGAATATACCTTTAGTCTTATACGGCTCTGGCTGGGTAGATGAACAATACGGATTTATGCGCTTCTGTGGGGAAAGAGAAATTGACGGGAATGATAAGACCGGAATGATTTTGTCGAACGTACCACATTATTATGTGGTGGGAGTGGAGTTGCATAAGGCTGCCAAGTAAGAGAAATTTTGATTTCTTGAATATGGGATGAGGTTCGGCAATACTTGTGCTCAAAAGCAGGCTTTTGGCTTGGTATTGCTCTCACCTTTCATTATCTTTGCGGCTTAATCGGACATTTGTCCGGAAAGTGAAAAGGATATGATAAAATTTACGGATATGAAGACTAAACTATTGATGTTGCTTGTCCTTTTGGGAAGCCTGTGGACGAGCAACTTGTATGCTCAGACACGTTATCCCAAACGGGAGTTTCGCGGAGCTTGGATACAGTGTGTAAACGGACAGTTCCAGGGCATGCCTACGGAGAAAATGAAGAAGGTGCTGGTGAGCCAGTTGGACAACTTGCAGAAGGCTGGTATCAATGCCATCATTTTTCAGGTGAGGGCAGAGGGGGATGCCTTGTATAAATCTCCTTACGAACCATGGAGCCGTTTCTTGACCGGTGTGCAGGGAAAAGCTCCTTCGCCTATGTGGGACCCTTTGCAGTTTATGATTGAGGAATGCCACAAGCGGAACATGGAACTTCATGCGTGGATTAATCCGTATCGTGCCAAGACGAAAGGAACAGGTGCTTTGTCGCCCATGCATCCCTACAGTAAGAATCCGGAACTGTTTGTGCAGTATGCCGGCCAGCTGTATTTTGATCCGGGACTACCGGAATCCAGAAAATACATCTGCAAGATTGTACGCGACATTGTGACCCGCTATGATGTGGATGCCATTCACATGGACGACTATTTCTATCCTTATCCGAATCCGGGAGAGGAGTTTCCGGATAATGTCAGCTTTGCAGCATACGGTCGCGGATTTACTCGTCGGGCAGACTGGCGTCGGGATAATGTGAACGTGTTGATTAAGGAAATTCATGAAACTGTACGCGAATGCAAACCGTGGGTGAAGTTTGGTGTATCACCGTTCGGTATTTATCGTAACAAGAAGAATGACCCGAATGGAAGTGAGACGAACGGATTGCAGAACTACGATGACTTGTATGCCGACGTACTTTTGTGGGTAAACAATGGCTGGGTAGATTACAATATCCCGCAGATTTATTGGGAAATCGGACATCCGGCAGCCGACTATGATACGCTGATTCGCTGGTGGGCACGCCATTCGGCAGCTCGTCCGCTGTACATCGGTCAGGATGTGATACGTACGGTATCGAAAGCGGATTTGATGAATCCGAACCAGAGCCAGATTCCGGCAAAGTATAATTTGCAGCGTTCATTGCCTACCGTACAGGGAAGCTGTCAGTGGTATGCGGCAGCAGTGGTAGAGAACAAGGGAAATTACCGGGATATGCTGGTGAAAGAATATCACAAGTATCCGGCATTGCTTCCGGCTTCTCCGTTTATGGACGACAAGGCTCCGGGCAAAGTGCGTAAGCTGAAACCGGTATGGACCGCAGACGGATACATCTTGTTCTGGACGGCACCAAAAGCAAAGACCGAGATGGACAAGGCTTATCATTATGTGGTGTACCGCTTCGGAAGTAAGGAGAAAGTGAATCTGAACGATCCTTCACACATTGTAGCGATTACGCACGATGAATTCTATAAGTTGCCGTATGAAGACGGAAAGACGAAGTATCGTTATGTAGTGACTGCACTCGACCGTCTGCACAATGAATCGAAATCGGTATCAAAGAAGATTAAGCTGTAAATATCAGTCTGATAGAAAATAGAAAGGGCAGGAAGAAAGGTTTGTGGTTTTCTTCCTGCCCTTTTTTATGGATTTCCCTCTAAGTTATTTGATATTTTTTCGAATCTTGCTAAGATAGGCATGCATGCCTTCTGCATCTTTCCGGCTGATAATATCTAACAGTTCGTTTAGCTCCGTACGGATATTTTCGACTTGAGCCGGAGTGCGTGGATTGAACAAGATTTCCTGTAGCAGAAAATCATCTTCGCTCAGCACACCTTGCGCAATGGCCATGTGGCGCTTGAAGGTAGTACCCGGTGCATCCTGGTGTTTCATAACGGCTGCAAACACAAAGGTAGATACGAACGGGATAGACAAGGAGTAAGCCACAGTTTCGTCGTGCTCCTCGAAGGTGTATTCAAAGATGTTCAGCTTCAGGTGCTGGTAAAGGTCCTTGAAGAAAATCTTTCCCAGGTGGTCACCTTCCTTAATGATGATGGCATTCTCCGTACTCAGTTTGTCGAGGTTGGCAAATGTAGGACCGAACATCGGGTGGGTAGACACATAACGGAAGCCGCAGTTTTCATAAAACTCCTTTAATCCGGTTTTCACGGAAGCGATGTCGCTGATGATACAGTCCTTCGGCAATACCGGAAGGACCTGATGGAAAGCATCGAGTGTGTATTTTACCGTGGCAGCATTGATGACCAGCTCCGGCTTGAATTCGCTGATTTCTTCCAGCTTGGTGAAGCGGTAGCAGTTGTACATAAAGCGCAGGCGTTGGGGATTCACATCGTACACGGCGACTTCATGTTCAAAACTCAATACATCGGTAAAGAAGGAGCCCATTTTCCCGGCTCCTAAAATCAATATTTTCATGCTTTGTTTCTGTTATTTGTTGATGATTTCCATTTGCTGGCGCACGCTTTCTTCGTGAATCAGCTCGAATACTTGTTTGACGAAATCGGAATCCATGCCGCAAAGTGAGCCTTGTGCACCACGCTTGTCCAGAATTTCGTTGTAACGTCCGGTCTGCAGGATGGTCATGTTATGTTCCTTTTTGAAGGTACCGATTTCGCGGCACACACGCATACGTTTGGCGAGTATGTCCATCAGGTCGTTGTCACATTCGTCAATCTGCCGGCGGAGCTCGTTCAGGTTTTCTGTAGTCTGATGTTCAGAACGGATGACGAGCAGGTTCAGGATGTAGTCTAGAATATCGGGAGTAACCTGCTGTGCGGCATCGCTCCATGCACATTCCGGATTGCAGTGTGATTCGATAATGAGTCCGTCGAAGCCTAAGTCCATGGCCTGCTGGCACAGCGGAGCAATCAGTTCACGTTTTCCGCCGATATGGCTCGGGTCGCAGATAATAGGCAGGTTCGGGATGCGGCGGCGCAGTTCGATAGGAATGTGCCACTGCGGCAGGTTGCGGTATATTTTCTTGTCGTATGAAGAGAATCCGCGATGAATGGCACCGATACGTTTCAGTCCGGCATTGTTGATGCGTTCCAATGCACCAATCCACAACTCCAGATCAGGGTTTACCGGATTCTTCACATAGACGGGAATGTCCACGCCTTTCAGGGCATCGGCAATTTCCTGTACGGCAAACGGGTTGGCAGTAGTACGGGCACCAATCCATACGATGTCTACATCAGCTTTCAGGCATTCGTACACATGCTTGGCGGTAGCTACTTCCGTGGCTACGTACATGCCGGTTTCCTTCTTCACTTCTTTCAGCCAGGAAAGACCTTCCACACCGATACCTTCGAAACCTCCCGGTTTGGTGCGGGGTTTCCAGATTCCGGCACGGAATATTTTGACACCTTTGTCAGACAGTGACTTGGCTGTAGTCATGACTTGTTCTTCTGTTTCGGCACTGCAAGGGCCTGCAATGATTAACGGGCGTTCCTGAGAAACACCTTCCAATTCAATAGGGAGTAAATCTAACTGATCCATGGTAGTATTTGATTTTTTGTAATGTTATTTATTCATGATGGCCTGGATTCGTTTTAACGCCTCTTCCAGTTGAGGCTCTTTGGCGCAGAGTGAAATACGGATATACCGTTTTCCGTTGCTGCCGAAAATGAATCCCGGAGTGATGAACACGCGGGCTTCGTGCAAGACTTTCTCGGTCAGTTCTTCTACGTCGGCATAGTGGTCTGGAATGCGTCCCCACAAGAACATACCTACTTGTTCCGGGTCGAAGGTACATCCCAAGGTATGCATGATTTCTTCAGCCAGTTTCCGGCGGCGTGCGTAAGTCTGTATATTGGCTTCTTCATGCCATTCTGCGCTGTTGTGATAAGCCTGTGCGGCAGCCAGCTGCAAGGGGCGGAAAGTACCAGAATCAATGTTGCTCTTGATTTTCAGAATCCACTGTACGAAAGTGGCATTGGTTGCCAGCATACCTACGCGCCACCCCGGCATGTTGTGGCTCTTGCTCATGGAGTTGAACTCGATACAGCATTCTTTGGCTCCCGGCACGTTCAGGATACTGATAGGTTTGCGGTTCAGAATGAAACTGTACGGGTTGTCGTTGACGATGACAATCTGGTGGCGGCGTGCAAAATCCACCAGTTTTTCGTAAAGCTCCATGGTGGCATTGGCACCGGTCGGCATGTTGGGATAGTTGGTCCACATGATTTTTACCCGACTTAAATCCATCTTTTCCAGTTCTTCAAAATCCGGTTGCCAGTGATTGTCTTCCCGTAGGTTGTAGTTCACGATTTCACTTCCCAAAATCTTGTTCAGTGAAGTGTAGGTAGGGTATCCCGGGTTGGGAACCAGCACCTGGTCACCGGGGTTCACCAGTGCCAGTGTGACGTGAAGGATACCTTCCTTCGAACCGATAAGCGGCTGGATTTCCGTAGCCGGGTCCAGGTCTACGTTATACCATCTTTTATACCAGTCGGCCATGGCCTTGCGCAGTTCCGGTATTCCCACCGTAGGCTGGTAGCCGTGTGCATCCGGCTTGCGGGCATTCTCACACAACACGTTGATGGTCTCTTCTGAAGGCGGCATGTCCGGGCTTCCGATTCCTAAGCTGATGACATTCTTTCCTTCGGCGTTCATCCGTGCCACTTCTTTCAGTTTCCGGCTGAAGTAGTATTCGCTGACGAGGCTCAGTCGGCTGGCCGGCTCTATCTTATAAGGTTGATTCTCCTTCTGCATATTCTCCTAAAATTTTAAGTGCTTTGGTTAATGGCATTACTGCATCAATGGATTGTTTGTATCTCAAATAGTCGTTGAACATCACGTCTACGTAGAACAGGTATTCCCATTCCCGCCCGATGATGGGCAACGACTGTATTTTTGTCAAGTTAATGTGATAGAACGAAAAGATGGATAACACTTGTGACAAGCTTCCTTCATTATGAGGCAGGGAGAAAACAATGTTGGCCTTGTTGATTTTGGAACGGTCTTTCAGTTCGTCGGCCATCCAGGGGTCGCATATCACCAGAAAGCGGGTGAAATTATGCTTGTTGGTTTCAATGCCTTCCTGCAGGATTTTCATGCCGTAAAGCTCGGCTGCATATTTGGAGCAGATGGCAGCATGTCCTTTTAATCCCTTTTCCTTGATGTCGCGTGCACTGCCTGCGGTATCTTCCGTTTCTACCACCTTCAGTTGTGGATGGTGTTGCAGGAAATCCCGGCATTGTGCCAGTGCTACCGGATGAGAGTTTACTTCTGTCAGTGTACTCCAGTCTTCTCCAGGCAGACACATGATGCTGTGGCTGATTCGTAATTTATGTTCTCCGATAATCGTAGCTCCACTGTCTCTGAGCAATTCGTAATTGTGAAGGAGGCTTCCGGCAATCGTATTCTCAATGGCAATCATTCCGATGATACTGCTGTCTTTTTTCAGGTTATCGAACACCTCTTCGAATGTGTTGCAGCAAATCAGTTCGATTTCTTCATCCTTGAAAAACTTATGGGCTGCAATGTCGTGATACGAGCCCGGAACTCCTTGTATGGCTATCTTCTTCATCTTTTGTGTAACTATAAAAAAAGTCCCGCTCCATCGAAGCGGGACTTTGTATTATCATTTCATTCTTGTTTTCTCTATTAACGTATGCATGCAAACTCCCGCTTCACTTCATTGCTAAAGTAAAAGAAATAAAAGTAAAAGAAGAAGTATGATGCAAATGTTCTCATTTGTTTGTTATTTTGTTGTTATTTCTGCTGCAAATGTAATACTTTTCTTTAAAAAACAAATGTTCCGACAAACTTTTTCTTCTTATTTTTAAAAAATAGCCTCAGAATGGTGGATATGAATGTATTTTCTTACCTTTGTTGTACAGAGATATTTCATTTGTAAAACAGCCAAAACAAATAAGAACATGGACTATAATTTTGATGAAGTGATTGACCGTCGCGGCACATGCAGCGAGAAAGTAGACGGTATGGTAAACGTATGGGGAAAGTCTGATTTGATTCCGATGTGGGTGGCCGATATGGATTTTGCCACACCTCCGTTTATCTTGGAAGCCATTCGCAAACGTTGCGAACATCCGGTGTTAGGATATACCTTCCGTTCGGACGATTACTATCAGTCTATTATCGGATGGGTAAAGAAACGTTATGGCATGTCGGTAGAGAAGGAAGAAATCAATTTTGTACCAGGCATTGTACCGGGTTTGGGAATGGCTATCAACTGTTTCACAAAGCCGGGCGACAAGATTATGATTATGCCTCCGGTGTACCATCCTTTTGCCTGGCTGGTGACACGCAATAACCGTCGCCTGGTGGAATGCCCGCTGAAAGAAGTGGACGGACATTATCGTATGGATTTGGATTTGATTCGCCGTTCCATAAAGGGAGTACGGGTATTGATTCTGTGTAATCCTCACAACCCGGGAGGAGTGGTTTGGAAGAAAGAAGAATTGCAGGAACTGGCCGAAATCTGTGCCGATGACAATGTGATTGTCTTTTCGGATGAAATTCATGCCGACCTGACTTTACCTCCTTATCAGCATCTGCCTTTTGCCATGGTGTCAGAAAAAGCCCGCAACAACTCCGTTACTTTCATGGCACCCAGCAAGACTTTCAATATGCCGGGAGTAGCCGCTTCGCATACCATTATTTACAATGAAGGACTTCGTTCACGCTTCGTGACTTACTTGGATGCCGGAGAACTGAATGCGGGACATGTGTTTGCTTGGCCTGCCGTAACCGCTGCTTATACCGAAGGAGAGGAGTGGCTGGAACAGTGTCTGGCTTATATTCAGGGAAATATTGACTATGCAGATGCCTATACAAAAGCACATACTCCTAAGATTAAGGTGATGCGTCCGCAGGCTTCTTACCTGATTTGGCTGGATTGTCGCGAACTGGGATTGTCGCATGAGGCATTGAATGCTTTCTTTGTAGACAAGGCCGGATTAGCGCTGAACGATGGAGAGATGTTTGGTAAGGAAGGAGCAGGCTTTATGCGAATGAATGTAGGCTGTCCGCGTGTGACACTTGAAAAAGCCTTGCAGCAGTTGAAAGCAGCTTACGAAGCACTTTAATCTATACATAAAAGAACGGGTACGGAATTTCATCGAATGAATGTTCCGCACCCGTTCTTTATGAAGAGTATCGTTTAGTAGATTCCGGTTTGCAGATTGCTCTTTTCAAAGTTATTGAAATTGCCGGAAATCAGGTTTTCTTTTTCAGGCGCCAGCTCGATGGCCTTTTTCATGTCTTCTGCCGCACCGTCCTTGTCGCCCATCAGCAGGTGAACGCGTCCTCTTTCCTGATACAGCTGCGCTTCCTGCGGAATCAGTTCAATAGCTTCCTGGTAATTCTCGAGCGCCTTGTCCAGTTGTTTTTCTTCTATCAGCAAGCCACCTTTCAGCAAATACGCTTTCACGTTGAACGGGTTCAAAGCTATAACCTGTTCTACGCATGCTTCTCCTTCCTGATTTTCTCCCATACCGATGTGGATGGTAGCTTTCAGGAGAAGCGCTTCCTCTTCTTCCGGATTAAGTTTCAGCACCTGCTCTAGGTCATTGAGCGCATCTTTCGCCTGACGCATTTCCCACAACACTTCGGCACGTAGAAGGTAGGCTTCTGTGAAACTCTCGTTTTGTACGATGGCTTTAGTCAGCATGACAATGGCTTGTAAGTCATTTTTCAAGCCACGTGCTGCACGGGCGGCTAAGTAGTAAGCCTGGGCATTCTTTTCATCCAGGGCGATGGCTTTTTGGCTGGCTTTCTCCATACCTTCATAATCTTCTTGTATATAGCATACGCTGGCCAGAGACAGCAAGGCCTGTACGTTTGTTTCATCTTTGGCAATCAGCCGGTCAAGGGTGATGCGCGCATCTTCCGTGCGGTTAGCCTGAAGATATGCACTGGCCAGTAAACCCAGCGTTTCCTTTTCTTCTTGAAGTGCCACTGCTTCTTCAAAACATTTGATGGCGTAGGGCAGTTTACCCATATTGCGGGCACGAATGCCGTCATATTTCAGGATGTCGAAATTCTTCTTGTCTTGTTTCTCTTGTTCGTTTGCATCGGATTTACTTTTTCCGAATAAAGATGATAATAATCCCATGATAAACTGATTTAATGTTTTTTCTGTGACAAAGATAGGCAGAAAAAAGAAAGAAATTTGTATGTTTGCACCGTATTTTACTTTAAAAGATGAAACTATGAAGAGGTTAATGTTTTTGGTGGCAGCTGTCTTGGCTTGTCATTCCATGCAGGCACAATATTTCTGCACGACAGAAGGTACAGAACTGCACTATGTAAATTACGATGAAATCGGTCAGAGTACATCGGATGAAACCATGACTGTAAGTAAGGTAGAAAAGGTGGACGGAAAGCTTCAGGCTGCCTACTATGATAAGATTGTCACTACAAAGGCAAAGAACAATACCAGCTATACTTTGTTCAACTGGAGTTACGATGGAGCCAATACGGTGTGTACGGAAGATTTGATGTACGGTCCGTATGTGGATTCTGATTCTGACCCTGCTAAATACAACGAGGCTGCCCGTTTGGGTTTGCTGGAGAAACTTAAGTTTAAAGGCGACAATTCATTTACTATCAAAGACGGTGCCAAAGGTGGGGAAAGTATTCCTGACCGCTCTTATCAGGTAGTTCGCAATATGTTGAAGAATGAAGTGAATGTGTCTGGTGCAGCTTACATGGGAAATGAAACCATCAGCACTACAGCCGGAAAGTTTGACTGTGTGAAGATTTCTTACCTGCAGCGTACAAAGATTGTGCTGAAAACCACTACACTGCGTGTGACCGAATGGTATGCCAAAGGAGTGGGACTGGTGAAATCGGAAGCATACGACACCAAAGGCAACTTAGACAGCAAGACATTGCTGGTGAAGATTGTAAAGAAATAAAGCAAGCAATTTGTCGATAAAATTCCGGTCCGGAATCTGTTCTTGAGAAAGAAGGATTCCGGGCCGTTTTTTATATGATTTCGATGCCTTGTTCGGCACACAGTTTCAGACTTAAATCTTTCAGCTTGAATTTCTGGATTTTTCCGCTTCCTGTCATGGGGAATTCCTTTACGAAGAAAATGTATTTGGGAATTTTGTAGCGGGCTATTTTCCCCTGACAAAACTCACGTACATCAAATTCATTCATGGTGTATCCTTCGTGCAGAATGATGAAAGCTCCCACTGCCTCACCGTATTTTTGGGAAGGCACTCCGGCCACCTGTACATCCTTGATGCCCGGCATCTTGTAGAGGAATTCTTCGATTTCGCGCGGGTAAATGTTTTCCCCTCCACGGATAATCATGTCCTTGATGCGGCCTGTGATACGATAGTTTCCGTTTTCATCCTTTACTCCTAAGTCGCCGGAATGCAGGAATCCGTTGGCGTCGATTACCTCGGCTGTAGCTTCCGGGTTTTTGTAGTAACCTTTCATGTTGTTGTAACCCCGGTTACACATTTCGCCTTGTACACCCACCGGGCATTCTTCTCCGGTATTCGGGTCGATTACTTTCACTTCCGTGAACTCAAAGTCATGTCCTACGGTGGTGTAACGTACTTCCGGATCATCGTCAATGCGGCTGTGGGTCATACCCGGTGAAGCCTCTGTCAGTCCGTATACGCTGGTGACGCGCATAAACATTTTTTCTTCCACCTGTTTCATCAGTTCCACAGGACAGAGAGAGCCGGCCATGATACCCGTGCGCAGGCTCGACAAGTCGAACATGAGGAACATGGGGTGATGCAGTTCGGCAATGAACATGGTCGGTACACCGTAAAGAGCCGTACAACGTTCCTTGTGTATGGAAGCCAGTACAAGCAACGGGTCAAAGCGTTCTATCATGACCTGTGTGCAGCCATGTGTCAGGCAGTTCATGGTGGCCAGTACCACGCCGAAGCAATGGAACAGCGGAACACATACGCACAGCTTGTCATCGGCCGTGAACTTCATGTGCTCACCAGTTAGAAATCCGTTGTTGGCAATATTATAATGGGTAAGCATGACTCCTTTCGGGAATCCCGTGGTACCGGAAGTATACTGCATGTTCACCGTATCATGGCAGCTTACCAGCTTCTTGGCCTTAATCAGTTCCTCATCGTCAATGTTGCTTCCTAACAGCAGAATCTCTGCCGTGTTATACATACCTCGGTATTTCTCCTGACCGATGTACACCACATTGCGCATGTGAGGAAAACGCTTGCTCTTCATGTGGCCTCGTTCGAAGAGCTTCAGTTCGGGCAGCATGGTGTAGGTCATTTCCACGAAATTGCTGTCCTTTTCTCCGTCTACGATACACAGAGTATGCATGTCGGAGTTTTCGCAGAGGTACTCCAGTTCTGCCTGCTTGTAGTTCGTGTTGACCGTAACGGCCACGGCACCTATTTTGGCACAGGCATACAGGAATGTCAGCCAATCGGGCACATTGCGGGCCCAGATGCCTACGTGCGTATCTTTTTTCACGCCGATGGCCAGCAAACCTTTGGCCATGTGGTCCACACGCTCGTTAAACTGTTTCCACGTAAAACGCAGGTTGCGGTCGGAATATACAATGTATTCTTTGTCCGGAGACACTTCCGCCCAATGCTCCAGCCAGTCGCCTAATGTTCTTTCAGAAAGTTGTAACATGTCGTTGAAGATTTGTGTGAGACTTATACCGGAGTGTAGACTACGGCCAGAATTTGTGCAGCCTGTCCTTCGGCTGTGTGTACATGGTGCGGTACGATGGAATCATAATAAATGGTATCTCCCTCTTTCAGGCGATAGTTACTTTTTCCATAACTGATTTCCAGTTCCCCTTTCAGTACCATGATAAACTCTTCTCCTTCATGTGCCGACAGAAAGAAGTCTTTTTCGTCGTTGGCGTCGATGTCGATGATGAACGGTTCCATGTGACGGTCCACCTTGCTTTTTGACAATGAATGATAATGCATGTGCTGGCGGGCATGCGTAGCGTTGTTTGAAAATCTGATGGTATCGTTCGCCTCACCTTTGCGGCAGATAACCGGTCCGGCCTCACTGGTCTGGTCGTCCAGGAAAGTGCCCAGACGTACTCCCAATGCACGTGCTATTTTAATCAGCGGAGCCAGCGAAGGAATGTCAATGTTTTCCTCAATGCGACTTACCTGTTCCACGGTCAGCCCTGCGCGTTCTGCCAGTTCCTGTATACTTATTTCTTGATTGGTTCGGAGCGATTTTATTTTTTCTCCGATGATGTTTGTGCAATCCATAGTTCTTCTCTTTTATGTTGATTTACAATAAAAGCGCAAGGGTGTACGCTTTGTTCTTCATAATTCGCAAAGTTAATAAAGTTTCTGTATAAACATACCGAAAAGTAATAAAAAGCATTTTCTTTCAGCCCTTTTCGCACTTTCTGATAGTCTTTTTGCAGGCAGGTTTCTTGCCGAATGTGTCTGTATTTTAATTTTTTGTACTATCTTTGAGCCGAAATATAATTTAGAATGAGTATGAAGAAGCTTATTTTTGCATTGACATTGATGGGACTTTTAGGCGGCCATGCACCACTTACAGCCTCTCAGCCGGTTCCTGATGCTGCCGGATATATTGTCAAGGTAGGCGATACGGCTCCCGACTTTGAAATGAAGCTGACGGACGGACGCAAGGTGAAATTGTCAGAACTTAAGGGAAAGGTAGTCATGTTGCAGTTTACCGCAAGCTGGTGTGGAGTATGCCGTAAGGAAATGCCTTTTATTGAGAAAGACATCTGGCAGAAACATAAGGACAATGCTTCCTTTGCGCTTTATGGAATTGACCGTGACGAGCCGCTGGAACGAGTGAAAGCCTTTGCCAAGCAGACAGGAGTGACTTATCCGTTAGGACTTGATCCGGGAGCAGATATTTTTGCCAAATATGCGGAACGCAATGCCGGAATCACCCGTAACGTGCTGATAGATAAGGAGGGTAAAATCGTGATGATGACCCGCTTGTATAATGAAGAGGAGTTTGCTTCTCTTTGTAAGAAGATAGATGAACTGCTGAAGTGATGAAGAAGTTCTTATGTTTGATTTTATGTGGCTTGCTGTGCTTTCCTTCGGGAATGACGGGAAAAAAGAAGGGACATTATGAACCGCTGTTTGGAAAGAAATATGCGTCGTATGCGGTAACTTCCAGTTCCTTGAAAGGAGCCACTTTCTATCTTGTCAGCGGACATGGAGGACCGGATCCTGGCTGCATTGGCAAATACCGCGGAAAAGAATTGCATGAAGATGAGTATGCTTACGACATCATTCTCCGCTTGGGACGCGAGTTGATGAAACGTGGGGCCAAAGTGCATTTTATCATTCAGGATGCAAAGGATGGAATTCGTGACCAGGCTATACTGAATAACAGCAAGCGGGAAACTTGCATGGGAAAGGCTATTCCGTTGAATCAGATAGCCCGCCTGCAACAGCGTTGTGATGCGGTGAACCGCATGTACCGGAAGGATAAGAGCAGCTACAAGCGTGCCGTATTTATCCATGTAGACAGTCGGGCCCGGAACAACCAGACCGACGTGTATTTCTATCATGCGCCGGGCAGTTCGAAAGGAAAACGACTGGCGAGAGAAATCCAGCGGACTTTCCGTGCCAAGTACGACCGCCATCAGCCCAACCGCGGATTTGATGGTACGGTGAGCGAACGTAACCTGTTCGTACTTCGCAACACGACTCCGGTAGCTGTTTTCCTGGAAGTAGGAAATATCCAGAATGCGCAGGATCAGAAGCGTCTGGTCATTGCCGACAATCGTCAGGCTTTAGCCAACTGGATAACCTTAGCCATTGAGAAGGATTACCGGAAAAGATAATCTTATAAAAAAGTCAGGCACTTCTGCGGTTGCCTGACTTTTTTTATATCTGTGAAAGCAGATTGGTTATCGGTTTTTGGCCTTCAGCACTTTTTGTACATTCTGGATTATTTCCGGATTAGCAAGGTCCTTCTTGCCAATCAGCGTGAAGGCAAAGTTGTCTGCCATGATTTCTTCCGGATGAATGAGATAGTTGGTGTTCTTTCCTACTTGTGTGTAGAAATCTTCCGCTTCATCCAGTGCATAAATGATTGTCTTTCCAGCCTTCTGAACAGGAACAAAATCACCGTTCAAAGGTACAAGTCCCACTTTCAGGTAGTCGAAGAGCGTTTTTCCGTCATAAGGTCGGTCGGTATAAATCACCATGGTGCAGTATTGCTTCTGTCCGCCGATGGTAAACGTGCCGTAACTGTCATATCGGCTGATGTCCGGATTGGAAATACGAATTTCTGCCAAATCGGACGGGAAGATAATTTCTTTTTCAATCACCGTGAATCCGATGACCTTGTAAATGTCTTTCTTGAAGTTGGAATTCTGTCGTGTCAGCAGGTGAAACAACTCATGGGCTACAAGATATTTCAGGTCTGCATCTGAAGCTTCCTTCAACGCATGTTCGCCGATGGCAATCCAGTTTACGCGGGTGTAAGCCTCTGCATTGCCTTCTTCTTTCTGGGTAGTTTTTACAAAGATGATTTCTTTCGGGAAATCGAGGTTGTAACTTTGTTTTTTGATTTCTGCATCCAGGCTTTTCATTGCCTTGCTGATACGCTCTTTTTCTGCGTCACTCCAGTTGAGTGTCTGTTCCATGGCAAACTGCAACAGCTGTGATTTGCGTCCTTGCGGTTTTTGAAGACGTACGTCAATGTCAAACTGGTTCCAGTTGCGGGTATAGTCATCCAGTTCCGTAATCAGCATTTGTCCTTCGGCACGAGTGGCAAAGCGGAAGATGGAGTTTGAAAACTTGTTACTCTGCGCCCAGGCTGCGATGGTGGTAAAAGCCAGGCAAAATATGAAAGAAAGCGAGTGTTTTAGTGTCATAGTTTTGTTTTTTAGTTACCTGTTATTTTATTCTCAGTGGTAAATATAACGTATTTTTCTGTATTTTTCCTCGCTTTTTATCAAGAAAAAGAAAGAAAAAGAAAAAATAAGACAAATCGCTGGGAGTATTGCTTGTCTTAGGAAAGAGGAAATAGGTCAGGAAACTTACGTTTGATAAGTGCTGAATGCCGTGGCGTATATGTTTATTTCCTTTTGTCTTTTTTATGTTTCTCGAACGGGAAACTTATGTTTTCCTTGGCGGAAACGTACGTTTTCCTATCGTGAAACGTAGGTTTTTGCTGTGCGAAACGTAGAGTGTGTGGTAAGATTTTCAGATAAACTTGGGGTGGTTTTTCTTTCTGTGGAATACAATGCGGGGACGGGTATTTTAGCTTGCACAAAAAAACGGATTCACCCGCTGAACTCCAGCACGGTGAATCCGTTTTCTATATAGATAAAGAATAAGTTTATTCCTTGTCTTTCAATGCATCAAAAATCAGTTTTTCCAGTTCATCAGCCAGTTCCGGATTATCCTGGATACACTGTTTGGCCGCATCACGTCCTTGGCCCAGCTTGGTGTCGTTGTAACTGTACCATGAACCGCTCTTCTTGATGATACCTAATTCTGCTCCCAAGTCGATGATTTCACCGCTGCGAGAGATACCTTCACCAAACATGATGTCGAATTCGGCTTTGCGGAAAGGAGGAGCTACCTTGTTCTTTACAACTTTGACACGTACCTGGTTACCGATAACTTCTTCACCGTCTTTCAACTGAGTGGCGCGACGGATGTCCAGACGGACAGAAGCATAGAACTTCAGGGCGTTACCACCAGTGGTAGTTTCGGGGTTACCGAACATCACACCGATCTTCTCACGCAACTGGTTGATGAAGATACAAGTGGTATTGGTCTTGCTGATGGCAGAAGTCAGTTTACGCAGTGCCTGTGACATCAGGCGGGCTTGCAAACCTACCTTGTTGTCGCCCATGTCGCCTTCGATTTCAGCTTTCGGAGTCAGTGCTGCTACAGAGTCGATGACAATGATGTCGATGGCCGATGAACGGATTAGCTGTTCGGCAATTTCCAGTGCCTGTTCACCGTTGTCGGGCTGTGAAATCCACAAGTTGTCGATGTCCACTCCTAACTTGGCAGCATAGAAACGGTCGAATGCATGTTCTGCATCGATGAAAGCAGCAATACCGCCTGCTCTCTGTGCTTCGGCAATGGCATGAATGGCCAGTGTGGTCTTACCAGATGATTCCGGACCGTAGATTTCGATGATACGTCCTTTCGGATAACCTCCTACACCGAGTGCGGCGTTCAAGGCGATAGAACCAGTCGGGATGACTTCTACTTCCTGCACGTGGTCATCGCCCATTTTCATGATAGAGCCTTTTCCAAAACTCTTTTCAATCTTGTCCATGGCGGCCTGCAGGGCTTTCAGCTTTTCGCTGTTATTGGGTTTCGGGGCATTTTCAATGCCACCTTCAAACTCTAATTCGTCTTTTTTTGCCATAAATTACTGTAAGATTTGTGAGGCATGGTCTTTGGTCTTTACTTCTTTAGGAGAAATAATCCGTTCGATAATGCCTTCTTCGTTAATGATGAAAGTGGTACGGAAGGTACCCATGTATTTGCGTCCGTACATGCTTTTTTCTCCCCATACACCGAAGGTCTCTACCAGTTTGTGTTCCGTATCGGCAATCAGTGTGAACGGAAGCTGGTTCTTTTCGATGAATTTCTGGTGTGACTTCTCGTCGTTGATGCTGACGCCGATTACTTCGTAACCCGCCTGCTTGAGTTCGGCATAGTTGTCACGAAGGTTGCAGGCCTGTGCCGTGCAGCCGGAAGTCATGTCTTTAGGGTAAAAATAGAGTACGATTTTTTTGCCTGCATAATTGCTCAGGCGGATTTCTTCACCTTTTTCGTTGATTCCCAGTATTTCGGGAGCTTTGTCTCCAATATTCATATCGTAAGGGAAATTTTTAGAAAAAAAGAATCAGGAACAAAGAATGAGTACTCCTTCTTCATTCTTGATTCTTTTTATGGTTAAGGTAATGTGATTACAGTTCTAGGTCACCGTCGAATACTTCATGCCAAGGCAATCCGTATTTGTTCAATGCTTCCATGAATGGATCCGGATCGAATTCTTCTACGTTCCATACACCCGGACGCTTCCACAAGCCTTTCAGGAACATCATGGCACCAATCATGGCCGGTACACCGGTGGTGTAGCTTACGCCCTGCATGCCTGTTTCCTGATAAGCTGCCTGGTGAGAGCAGTTGTTGTATACATAATAAGTATGTTCTTTTCCGTCTTTGATACCACGGATACGGCAACCGATTGAAGTTTCGCCTTCGTAGTTTTCACCAAGGTCTTGCGGATTAGGCAGCACGGCTTTCAGGAACTGCAAAGGAACGATTTCCATACCGTTGTAGTTGATAGGTTCGATGCTGGCCATACCGATGTTCTGGATTACACGCAAATGAGTCAGGTATTCCTGTCCGAAAGTCATCCAGAAACGGGCACGCTTGATGGTCGGGAAATTCTTGACCAGTGATTCTAGTTCTTCGTGATACAGAAGATAAGAATCACGCGGACCGATGTTAGGATAAGTCAGGTCTTTGTGGAATTCCAGCGGCTGGGTAGTAACCCATTGTCCGTTTTCGTAATAACGTCCGTTCTGTGTGATTTCGCGGATGTTGATTTCCGGATTGAAGTTGGTAGCGAAAGCCTTGTGGTGATTTCCGGCATTGCAGTCTACGATGTCCAGGTAGTGGATTTCATCAAAATGATGTTTTGCTGCGTATGCGGTGTATACTCCACTTACTCCCGGGTCGAATCCGCAGCCCAGAATGGCAGTCAGTCCGGCATCTTCAAAGCGTTTCTTGTATGCCCACTGCCAGCTGTATTCAAAGTGTGCCTCGTCTTTAGGCTCGTAGTTTGCTGTATCCAGGTAGTTCACTCCCGCCTGAAGACACGCTTCCATAATCGTTAAATCCTGGTAGGGAAGTGCTACGTTAATAACGATTTCGGGTTTAAAACTGTTGAATAAAGACACAAGTTCATCCACATTGTCGGCATCTACCTTAGCGGTCTTGATGTTGGGGTTACCAATTGCTTTGACAATAGCGTCGCATTTTGACTGTGTGCGGCTGGCAATCATGATTTCAGAAAAGACTTCCGGATGCTGAGCCACTTTGTGTGCAACAACGGTACCTACACCGCCTGCACCGATAATCAATACTTTACTCATTTATTACTTTGAAACTTTAAATGCCCGGTAAACGTTACCGTTCAGTATGCAAAGATAGAAAATAATTCAAAACATGATGCAGTATTCGGAGGATATACGTATTTTTGTAAATGAACAATTCTTAAAAATGGATTGTTTGTGAATTTATGATTAAGATTAAAAAGGAAAAACAAGTTATGAATAAGAAGTATTTTGCAGCTGCAGCTTTGGCTTGCGCACTGATGAGTTGTGGAACCGGAAAGAATTCGGTAGCAGTGGTAGACTTCACAGGGGAATGGAATATTGTAGAAGTGAACGGAGAAAAAGTGAGTGCGGAAAATGCACCATTCTTGGGCTTTGACAAGGACGGACACCGTTTGTATGGCAATGCTGGATGCAATCGCCTGATGGGAAGCTTTGAGTTGGATACCCTGAATGCCGGAAAAGTGAAATTTGGTCAGGTGGCTGCTACCCGGATGATGTGTCCGGATATGACGTTGGAGCAGAATGTGCTGGAAGCATTGAATAAAGTGGCTGGATATGAAACAGTAGGTGAAGATGTAGCACTGAATGATGCGGAAGGTAAACCGGTAATATTGTTGCAGAAGCGTGAAGTGGCAGAGATTTCTGTAAACGATCTGAATGGTGCCTGGGAAATTGTATCTGTAAAAGGCAATCCTGTAGGAGAAGTGGAAAAACAGCCGCAATTGGTTTTCAATGTAGCAGAAAAAAGAGTACACGGTAATGCCAGCTGCAATACGATAAACGGATCTTTCACACAGGAAGAAGGACAGGCTGCTTCCCTCCGTTTCAGTCAGATGATTTCTACCATGATGGCATGCCCGAACATGGATGTGGAGTCTTCTATCTTGAAAGCTTTGGATGAAGTACGTAGCTTTGAAATCAAGTCAGACGGAATCGTAAGCCTTTTGGGAGCAGACGGAACAGAAGTGCTGTCATTGAAGAAGCTGGCCGAAACAGAAGCTGAAGCTTGATAAATCTGCCGGCTGTAGTATAAGGTCCGAGGAAAAATATTATCTTTGCAGAAAGAAGCATAAACCTTATAATAATATGACTAAAAAAATACTTTTGTTGGGTTCCGGGGAACTCGGAAAGGAATTTACCATTGCTGCCCAGCGTTTGGGACAGTATGTAATTGCGTGTGACTCTTATGCAGGTGCACCGGCTATGCAGGTGGCAGATGCATGTGAGGTATTCAGTATGTTGGATGGAGAAGCTTTGGACCGTGTGGTAGAAAAGTATCGTCCGGATATAATTGTTCCTGAAATAGAAGCAATTCGTACTGAACGGCTTTATCACCTGGAAAAAGAAGGTATACAGGTTGTACCAAGTGCCCGTGCGGTGAATTTTACGATGAACCGTAAGGCTATCCGTGATTTGGCAGCGAAGGAACTGGGACTGAAGACGGCAAAGTATTTTTACGCTTCTTCTTATGAAGAACTGAAGGAAGCTGCCGGAAAGATCGGCTATCCTTGTGTCATCAAGCCGTTGATGTCTTCTTCTGGTAAGGGACAGTCTGTCGCCAAGAGTGAGGAAGACTTGAAGTATTCTTGGGAATACGGATGTAGCGGAAGCCGTGGGGATATTAAGGAACTCATTGTAGAAGAGTTCATTCACTTTGACAGTGAGATTACCCTGCTGACCGTGACACAGAAAGATGGTCCTACTTTGTTCTGTCCTCCTATCGGACACGTGCAGAAAGGCGGTGACTACCGTGAAAGTTTCCAGCCGGCTCATATCGCACCGGAACATCTGGCTGAGGCTCAGCAAATGGCGGAGAAGGTGACTCGTGCTTTGACGGGTTATGGCTTGTGGGGAGTAGAATTCTTCCTGAGCCACGAAAACGGAGTTTATTTCTCTGAGTTGTCTCCTCGTCCGCATGATACAGGAATGGTTACACTGGCCAATACACAAAACCTGAACGAGTTTGAGCTGCATTTATATGCAGTGTTGGGACTCCCGATTCCAGGTATTACACAGGAACATATCGGAGCCAGTGCCGTAATTCTTTCTCCTGTTTCCAGCCAAAAGGCACCGCAGTATAGAGGAGAGGAACTTGTTTGCTCTCAGCCTAATACTTATCTCCGTATTTTCGGAAAACCTGCTACCCGCTTGAACCGCCGTATGGGAGTGGTGGTTTGCTATGATAAGAATGACGGTGATTTGGATGCACTGCGTGACAAGTGTAAGTCGCTGGCTGCCAAGGTAGAAGTATATTGAGAATTGATTTATGTCATGAAAATTGCATAAATAAACGAAAAACTTCATTGTTCTGTTTTAGAAATATGTTTTAAATACATATATTTGCGCCCGCAAAATTAAACTAAACATAAATGGCAGAAAACAAAACAGTGAAGTATCATATTCCTCACAGAGGGATATATATGTATTCTCATGTACACGAAGGAAAAACTGAAATGATTGTGCTGAATAGCACTGGCTCAGAACAAATTCTGGATAGTGAGTGCTATACTGTCTTAACTAAGGATTCTAAAGAAGGTAGAGATGTTTCGAGCGGGAAAAAGATTGACTTGACAAAGAATCTGGTAATTTCTCCTCGTAAATCATTGATTATTGAATTCTGAGAAATGTTTATAAATAAGGAGGCTGTCGTGATGCTGAATCGGACAGTCTCCTTATTTTTATACCATATCGTCGCCTGCTTTGGTGTATTTCACGCGAATTGTCTTATGGAACGGTATGAAACGTGAAACAATGGCTATGACCAGTGAGATGACAAACAGATAGCCTAATATGTGCTTGAGCGAAAGCAGAAGGCTTTGCTGCTGTAGGGTGGCATAGAGTGTCTGGGTAGCCATTTGTGTGGCTTCTGTATATTCGTGCCCTTGCGCCAGATGCTGTGTGAGGGACTGATTGAACTGACTGGCAGCCAACGGGTCGGTCTGACTGATTGTCTCGGACAGGGAGTACATGTATTTTTGTTCCAGCCGGTAGAGGGTATTGCTGTAAAAAGAGGTTGCCAGAATGGGGGCCAGTACCGAACGGAAGCAAATCAGGAAAAAGGCATTGGCCAGCAGGAACTTGGGATTCAGCTCCTCTACGGCGAACAGGGCAAAGGCTATGATGAGTATCAGCATGCCTAATCCTCTTAAGAATACAGGAAGAAAAAGCATCTCGTACGTGCTTTCAGGAGAAACCGTGAAATACAATATGCCGAAAAAGGCTGCAAAACAACTCATGCCGCCGGCTATCAGAAAGCGGAAGCGCCAGCGTTGCCAGCGGAACCACCAGAAGCAGATGAAAGCTCCCAATACATATCCCGGCAACAGATAGATGTAAAGCTGGTACGTGTGCGTACTGTCTACCTTCAGAATGCTGGTCATATAATTGGTCAGCAGGGTGGTAGAGGTACTGAAAAACATGACCAGCATCATGTAGAGGTAACCTACGATGGCTTTTGGCTGGTACAATGGGGCCAGGTTTACATACGGCTGTTTGGAGTGGTATTGTTTCCAGATGAAGAAAGCGATTAAGATGGGAGCAATGACCAGATAGAGCCGGATCTTAAAAGAAGACATCCAGTCGAGTACTTTCCCATAGTTAATGACGTACATCAGCATCAGCAATCCGGTGGCAATGACAAGCATTTCCCGGATGTGCAGTTCCGAAAGCCGGATGGGTTTAAGCGGCCGGTTGTGACGGAAACAGACGATGACAATCAGAATAGATGCCATGAGCATCATCATCATGAAGTAATACATGTATTGCCAGTTGTAGTGATAGGCCAGCTCAGCGGTAACAATCATGGACACTTGTCCTCCGGCAAATACTAACGGGTAGAAATAAGAGTAGAACTCACTTCGTACATTTTTCGGGCTGAAAATCTTGGTTGCTCTTCGGATGAACCAAAGCATGAGAAATCCTTTCAGGAAGCCGATGAAGAAACTGCAGATGATGACCAGGTCAATGTTTTGCGAACGGGCACATACCCAGCTGAGCAGGAACTGTATGCTCAGGTCAGTCAGTAACAGAAACTTGGACGAAAGGGCATCAAGTACCTTGGGTACGATGGGGTAGGCTATGGCCATTCCGGCCGAAGCAGCATAGTATCCCATGGTGATGTCTTCTGTATTGGTTCCCAGGGTACTGGATACTTCGAGCATACTGCCGGTGTAGGAGCCGTTCAGCATGGTTACGGGAAGGATGATGAAGAAGATACATATCATCCCCAACCAGTCGGGAACCCATTGACGTACGGGGACGTCGAGTTGTTTCATGGTCATCATTTGCGTAAGGCTTCAGTTTCTACCATCATTCCGGCTCTCAGACTGCTCATTTCTTCCGGAGTTATGTCTTTCAGGTCAATTCTTACGGGGATACGTTGCTGTACTTTGACAAAGTTTCCGGCAGAATTGTCGGTAGGAACCAGCGAATATTTGGAGCCGGTGGCTTCCGAAATGGCCGTTACAGTGCCGTGAAAGACTTTTCCAGGGAGGGCATCTACCTTGATGCGCACTTCTTGTCCGATGTAAATATGGATAATCTGTGTTTCCTTGTAATTGGCTGTCACCCATTTATCCGTATTTCGAACCAGATACGAGATGGTTTGCCCAGCCTGTACATATTGACCGGGTTCCAGGGTTCGGCGTCCCATATAACCGTCATACGGAGCTGTTAGTACGGTATATGACAAATTAAGACGGGCCAAATCCAGGCTGGCTTCCTTGCTCAAGATGGCTGCTTCTGCGCTGGTGGTTCGTCGGGTAGTTTCCGTGAACTGCGACTGAGCCGCTTTTCGCTGCTCTAACAATGCCTGATAGCGGGCCTGGGCTGCTTCGTAAGACGCTTTGGCCTGCTCATATTGCTGTTCGGGTACAGATTCCTCTTTGAGCAGTCTGGCAAAACGGCGGTAGTCCTGCTCCAGCTGCCACAATTTGGCTTTCGCTTCGGCAATGTTGGCGTCTTGCACGGCGATGTTGGTTTGTGAAGTCTCTATGCCGGAATGAAGTACCTCTTTGGAGCCTTTTACATCCAGCAGGGCAGCTTCCGCCTCTTTCACCTTTATCTGATACTCACGGTTGTCCAGTATCAGCAGTGTATCTCCCTGATGTACATACTGATGTTCTTTGAAGCGTACTTCCTTGATGTATCCGGAGGCACGGATGTTCAGCGGACTTACGTACTGGTCAATAAAGGCATCGTTCGTAATTTCATAATGAATGTATTTCCAAAAGTAATTGGCCACCCATATCAGTCCGGAGCCGGCAATCAGAATGCATAGAAAGTTGAGCAGGATGTTCTGCAGTCTTCTTTTCCGGAGTTTCTTGTGTGTATCTTGTAGTGTCATATTCTTTATAGTTTAGTGAAGTTATAATCTTCCGCAAGCTTTTTGCAGCTGGTAGTAGGTGTAAATGATTCTGGTGCGCGAAGAAGTCAACTGTAGTTCGGCATTAAGCAACACGGAGTTGGCATCCAGCAGGTCGGTGAGTATGGCCAGTTGGTTCATGTAACGGTTTTGCATGATGCGGTAGTTTTCCTGTGCCTGGCGGACCGACAATTCCCAGGCTTCTTCTTCCTGCAAGGCTTCCTTGTGGCGCAGGATGGCGTTGTAAATATCCATCTGCAACTGTTGTTTTTTCAGCTCTTCTTCTTTTTTCTGTGCGGCAACCTGAAGCTGGCTTTCTTTGATTTTGTGTCCGTTCTTGAATAAGGAAGAGAGCGGATACGACACGGAAAGTCCGATGTTCCAGTTGTTGTTGTATAAGTCGGTCATGGTCCGCGTGATGGGGCGGGCCAGGGTGTTCGACGCATACAGGTTGATGTTCGGCCTGCGTGAGGCACGGTCTATCTCTATCTGGTTCCGGGCCAGTTCGGTTTCCTTGCGTAGCAGCTGCATGTCTGGTGCCAGCTCGTAGGCTGACAGGAGGTAGTCGTCGTAGCTGTCCAGCGGAGTAGCTTGCTGAAGCAGTGTCGTGTCGGGCGTAATAATCGGGTTACGGTCGTTTCCTAACAACAGGTTCAGTTGCTGCGACACGATGTGAATGCTGTTTTCCGTTTCCTGCAAAGACAGCCGGTCATTGGTCAGTTGCATTTCGCTGCGCAATACGTCATTGTTGGTGATAAGTCCCTCTTTCTTCATTTGACGTATATCTTGCAGGCGACGTTCGGATTCTTCGATGTTACGGGTAAGTACAAGATGCTGTTTGAATAAGGTGAAAAGCGTCAGGTACTGGTTGAGTAATCCCAATTTGATGTCGGCCTGATTCGTCATCCGCTGCAGTCTGGCTATTTCGGTTTCAATGTCTGCCTTCTGGATGGAACGGCGGATTTTTCCTCCCTGATAAAGCGGCTGGTTAAAGTCGACCGTGTAATTCTGCGACCAGTCCGGAGTATCAGGGTAGGTGGGGTTGGAAAGCCCGTTCTGAAAGACCACGGGCTGACCGATGATGCCTCCTTTCAGCCCTATTTCCAAATCAGGGAGCAGGCCGGTTTTGGCATACAATTTCCGTTCATGGGCCATTCTTTCTTTCAGGCTGTCACTCTGCAATTGCAGGCTGCTTTTGATGCCCGATTCGAACAGTTGTTCGACCGACAAGAATAAAGAGTCCTGCTGTGCGTGTGCGGAGACAGACCAAAACAGACTACCTGTAAAAATCAGTTTTCGGATGATGTTAGAAACCTTCAAGGACATTTTGTACCGTTTTTAATTCAGATAATATCTTTGCCGTTCGTTCGGTAGACAATATTTCTTCTGCATTGGCGTATACCAGATTAAGAATCGGGCGAATCTGGACTTTAAGTGCTTCCCCTTCAGGGGTGAGGTACACCAGCTTGTTGCGTCGGTCGTTTGCATCTTCTTTCCGGTAGACATATCCCTTCTTTTCCAGGTTGTTCATCAGGTTGGTCAGGCAGGCTTTGTCCTTGGCAGTACGCTCAGCCAGTGCCTGTTGGGTAATACCCTGTTCATGCCAGAGACTGCTTAAAACTTGAAGCATTTCGAAAGTGATGCCGGCATTATTATCTTTTAGGGTGCGTTGCATGGCACGTCGAAAGGCCATGCGAGTGCGGAAAATTTGTATCATGAGTTCCCGGAACTCGTTTCCTTCTTTCATTTTATATTGTGATTTTTTTTAGTTATCCGGCTACAAATATAGCTCCTTTTTTTGAGGTAGTAAAATATTTGACTATTTTGTACGAGAGAAACCTGTGCTTTCATTTGAAAGCGGAGGGGGAAATTCTCAGTACTTCCGAAGGAGTACTCCAGTACTTTCAAGGAAGTACTCGAATACTTTCGGGGAAGTACTTCAGTACTGCCTAGGAAGTACTGAGAAGTAACAAGAGGTTTATAATGAGTAGGTTAGAATTCCAGGTAACCGTTCTCTTGCCGGATGATTTCCTCGGAAACCAAGTAGGATACCACTTTCATCAGATGGTTTTCAGGCACTTGCATTTTGTCCTTTATCTCTTGCAGCGAAAGCGGATTTTCTTTCAGTAACGCTTGCAATTGCTGACTGATGGATTCAAATTCTCCCGACTTTAGGCCGGACTGATGTTGCTGCAGGCATACGTCACACTGCCCGCAATTGTGCTCGTTCTTTTCACCGAAATAGCGTAACAGCATCCGGCTTCGGCAGCGGTTTTCGCTTTCTGCATATTCTATCATGGCGTTGATACGCTGCACATAGCTTTCTTTTCTGTCTTCGTAGACTTCCTTACTTAAATAAACGCGTTCCGTTTCTTGTCTTTCGCGCGTATAGATAATATAAGGTGTCTTTTTTGCGGGAATATAATGCAGGATATGCTGCCGGCTCAGCGAGAGCAGGGTTTCATAGATTTGCTGTTTGCTCAGTCCCGAACGGGTTGACAGATTATCTTCACTGATATAAGCATAGTCCGTGAAAAGTCCGGTGTAGCTTCTCAGTAGGATACGAATCAGTTTTTCGGTGTCTTCGCTTTGTTCGCGGATGCGGTACAGTTCTTCCTTGGTGATGGTAAACATGATGCGCGAGGCATTGTCCTGTTCATCAGTGTACTCCAGATAGCCTGCGCGAGTCAGGATTTTTAAAGCACTGTCGGTCTGTACAGGAAAATGCTTGAAATTACGGCAGAACTCATCGATGTTGAACGCGAAGGTGCAGCCTCTTCCGTCTCCCATGGCCATTTGGTAATAGAAATTGATGTCTTCGTAAATCTTTCGGATGTAACTTTTTTCGGGAAACGTATCGCTTACCCGCTGTTTGAGCGTGATTTTATCGCGGGCACAGAACAGCAGTACGGCATAGGCTTTCATGCCGTCTCTTCCTGCCCGTCCGGCTTCCTGAAAGTAGGCTTCGGGCGAGTCGGGTACGTCGGCATGGATAACCACGCGTACGTCTGGTTTGTCAATTCCCATACCAAAGGCGTTGGTAGCTACCATTACACGGAATTCTCCTTTCAGCCAGGCTTTTTGTCGGGAATCCTTGGTCTCATCATTGAGTCCGGCATGATAAAAAGTGGCTGTGATGTGGTTTCGGTTCAGGAACTGGGAAATCTCTTTCGTCTTTTTCCGGTTGCGGGTATAGACAATTCCCGACCCGTCGACGCGTTGCAGGATGTGGAGCAGTTCACTTTCCTTGTCTTCCGTATGACGTACCACGTAGGCCAGGTTCTTCCGCTCAAAGCTCATGCGGAACACATTTTCCTGGCGGAACTGAAGGCGTTGCTGGATATCGCTGACCACTTCCGGAGTGGCAGTGGCCGTCAGTGCGATGACGGGAACTCCCGGAAGCAACTGACGTATATCCGCTATTTTCAGGTAAGCAGGGCGGAAGTCGTATCCCCATTGCGAGATACAGTGTGACTCATCCACAGTGATGAGGCTGACGTGCATGCTGCGGAGTTTGATTTGAAAGATTTCGGTGTCCAGTCTTTCCGGAGATACATAAAGAAACTTGTAGTTGCCGAAGATGCAGTTCTCCAATGCGATGACAATCTCTTCGCGCGTCATGCCGGAGTAGATGGCGGTTGCTTTGATGCCCCGTTCGCGCAAGTTTCTCACCTGGTCTTTCATCAGGGCAATCAGAGGGGTAATGACCAGGCATAACCCTTCTTGGGCGAGGGCGGGCACTTGAAAGGTGATGGATTTACCACCACCTGTGGGCATGAGTCCCAATGTGTCCCGGCCTTCGCCTATGCTGCGGATAATGTCTTCCTGTATACCTCGGAAATTGTCATATCCCCAGTATTGTTTCAGGATTTTTCGGTAGTCAGTCATGAGTCGCTAACTTCGACTGGGCTTGATGTCTTCTATCTGTAGTTGGATTTCTCCCCGCTTGTGGGTATTTTCTTCAATGGTATAACAGATGTTGAACGACTGTTTGGTCTTGATGTAACGCACCTGTGAACTTTGTCCGAAAGCGATACCGTTCATGACGTTGTTCGACTTGTTGTCCACCAGCTCCAGTTTGATGTGTTCCTGGTCTCTTCCTACCACCTTGCTGGTACCATAATCGTACACATTCAAGGTTGCGAAAACAGGTTTGTGGTTCTCCGGACCAAATGGATTGAACTTCTTCAGGTCGAAGAAAAACTTCGGAGTGATGTCTCTGAAGTCCAGCTGTGCATCAATCTGAATCGTTGCGTTGGTTTGCTCCGGAAGAATGTGGTTGGTCACGTATTCTTCAAACCGTCTAGTAAATTCCGGCACATTTTCCACCTTCATGGATAAACCGGCCGCATAGGTATGTCCGCCAAAATTCTCCAGCAGGTCACGGCAATGTTCTATGGCTTTGTATACATCGAAGCCGGAAACAGAACGTGCTGATCCCGTAGCCAGGTTCTCGGTACGTGTCAATACCACGGCAGGACGGTAGTAGATTTCCGTCAGACGTGAAGCGACAATTCCGATGACTCCCTTGTGCCAGTCCTCATTAAAAATCACGATAGACCTTCTTTCAGACAAGTCGGACAGGTTATCCACGATTTTATTGGCCTCTTCTGTCATGTTCTTGTCGAGGTCCTTACGCGTTTCGTTGTAGCTGTTGATGCGGTTGCTCTTTTTCAATGCAGACGCAAAATCCTTTTCAATCAGCAAGTCGACCGCTTCCTTTCCGTTTTGAATTCTTCCCGAAGCATTGATGCGGGGGCCTATCTTGAATACGATGTCACTCATCGTAATTTCTTTTTCTGCCAGTCCGCATACATCAATAATGGCTTTCAGTCCGATGCTGGGGTTGGCATTGAGCTGACGCAGTCCGTGATAGGCCAAAATACGGTTTTCCCCCATAATAGGTACAATGTCGGATGCGATGCTGACTGCTACCAAATCGAGCAGGGGAGTAAGCTGATGAAACTCGATGCCGTTGTTCTGGGCAAAGGCTTGCATAAACTTGAATCCTACTCCGCAACCAGACAGGTGTTCGTATGGGTACGTAGAATCCGGACGCTTGGCATTCAGAATGGCGGCGGCAGGAGGAAGTACCTCATCGGGCACATGATGGTCGCAGATAATGAAATCGATACCTTTTTCTTTGGCATAGCTGATTTCTTCTACCGCTTTGATGCCACAGTCCAGTACGATGACCAGTTTTACTCCGGTGGAGTAAGCATAGTCTACTCCCTTTTTCGATACACCATACCCTTCATTATATCGGTCGGGGATATAATAATCGATGTTCGAGTAGAACTGTTGAAGAAATTTGAAAACAAGGGCGACAGCCGTAGTGCCGTCCACGTCATAATCTCCATACACCAGGATACGCTCTTTTCGTCCCATGGCCAGGTTTAGGCGTTCCACTGCCACGTCCATGTCGTTCATCAGGAACGGGTCATGGAGGTCATTAAGCTGAGGTCGGAAAAACCGTTTGGCCTCTGCGGCAGAATGGATACCTCTTTCCTGCAGTAGCTTACATAAAATAGGACTGATGCCAATCTCTCTGGAGAGGGCTCTGGCAGCTTCTCTTTCTTGAAGTGTTGGAGGTTGATAGTTCCATTTGTAGTTCATTTATATATGTTTTTTCTTTTTTTCTCTTTTCGGGTGAGGCCTTGCCAGTCTGCCAGTTGTGAGTCTGCACGACTTTGTTGCAGTAATCCAATCGGCAAAACCTGTAATTGGATAAAATCTTCTTATCCACTTCAATCCGTAAAATTAGTAAAAAGAAAGAAAAAAGCGGCTCATTCCATCTTAAATTTATGGAACGAGCCGCTTTTTATTTATAATTAGTCTATATAATAGGACCTTAGAATCCTAATTTTTTTGCGATGTGTGCAGGGATTGCTTTCTTGTTAACCAGGATGTTCATGGTTTTGTATTTGGCAAAAGCTTTAGATGCATACCAGATACCTTTGTACTTGCCGCTTAATCCCCATGAGTTTTTCACCATGTAGTATTCTTTGCCGTTCTGGTCTTTAGCGATACCGTAGATAAGCATTCCGTGGTCATCGGTAGTTTCCCAGTTGTCGAATGCTACCTGACGCATTTCCTGAGTCACTTCAATTTCAGGAAGCGGTTTGCTGGTCAGTTCCTTGCGTTTGTCTGCTTTGCTCAGACCCAGCCAATGTGCCATATCTGAACCAGTCAGTTCGGCTCCTTTTTCTGCATTCGGGCATACGGCAATACCGTCGCGGGTAAATCCTTCTTCGCTGACGTCAGCTCCCCATGCGAAAGTATATCCGTTATTGATGGCATTGTCCATCACTTCCATCAGTTCGTCGATAGGCAAGTTGTAAGACAATGCGTTGCGCCAGTTGTCCTGCACCTCGATGCTGAATGTTTGGTAGAAAGGATGATGTGTGTAAGAAGTCAGTGATACATAGTCGTTCATATTCAGTCCAAGCACTTCATCTGCAAATGTTCTCGGAGTGTAAGTCTTTCCTTTGTAAGTAAATTCTTTCGGACATTCTCCCAGGTAGGTATCGTAAATGGCTGTGACGCCTTTTTTCCATACCGGACTCAGTTTGCTCTGATTTCCTTTTCCAATAGCTTGTACGTATGCTCCAGCTACCGCATCCAGTTCATTGTGGTTAGGCAGTGAGTCACCGTATTCGATACCCGGCATTACGTCCTGAGGAACCATACCGTAGTTCTTGTAGCAGAAAACGATGTCTTCAAAGCTTCCGCCCGGTGAGAATGAAGCATCTCCGTGATAGCGTACATAGTTTACCGCACGGTCTTCCATGGTTTTGTGAACTACAAACATTTCAGAAAGGTCGAATTCTCCTTTTCCTTCACGCAGCAATTCTGATTCCAGGAATCCAAGGCTGGAGAATGACCAGCATGTACTTGAACGATTCTGGTTCTTTATGGAAGTAATAGGGTTTTCTTTTACGGTTGTAAATACGAATCCTTCTTCAGCTTTGTCTTTCTTCGGATTTTTTGCATAGATGTTACCAAAGCAAAGTCCTGCAACAGCTACTAAAATCAGTTTGTTCATTGTTTTGATCTTTATGGTTATAGGGTTAATAAATACGTAATTATTCATTCATGATGGCTTCTACCTCATCAAATGTGATGGGGATACGTTTTTCGCCCAGGAATCTGGAACCGTTTTCGGTAATCAGAATGTCATCTTCCAGACGGATACCTCCGAAGTCCTTGTATTTTTCGATTTCGTCGAAATTCAAGAAATCGGTGTGCAATTTTTCTGCCTTCCATTTGTCAATCAGGGCCGGAATAAAGTAGCATCCCGGTTCATCGGTAATGACAAAACCTTTCTGGAGTTTTCTTCCCATACGGAGCGAAGCCAGTCCGAACTGAGTGGATGGTTGCACTTCTTCATCATAACCCACGTAGCACTGGCCTAAGTCTTCCATATCGTGTACGTCCAGTCCCATCATGTGTCCCAATCCGTGCGGCAGGAACAAGGCATGAGCACCTGCAGCTACAGCTTCATCGGTATTTCCTTTCATCAAGCCCAGTCCTTTCAGCCCTTCTGTAAGTACCTTGCATACTTCCAGGTGTACCGACTTGTATGTCACTCCCGGACGTGCCAGTTCCAGTGCCTTGTCATGGCAGGCAAGTACGATGCCATAGATGTTACGCTGGCGACTGGTGAATTTTCCTCCTACAGGGATTGTACGGGTATGGTCTGAACAGTAATAATTCATCAGTTCGGCTCCTGCATCCGTCAGCATCAGTCTGCCTTCTTGCAGGATGTGGCTGTGGTCGTGATTGTGCAGGGTCTGTCCGTTTTGTGTAAGGATAGTGGCAAATGAAACCATTCGTCCGTAAGAGGAAGCGATGCCGTCAAGCACTCCGGCTATGTATTGCTCGGATACTCCCGGTTTGCACAGACGCATGGCAGCCGTATGCATTTCATATCCTACGTTGCAGGCCTTGTCGATTTCTGCGATTTCACATTCTTCTTTTACTGAACGCAGCGATACGACTGCCTTAATCAGTTCAAGAGAAGCGTGTTTCTTGGTCATGGATGCCCGGATACCTGTCAAATCTTCCAGTAGCATCATGTTGTCATAACGATAGGGAGGGAGGAAGTGGATTTTTCTTCGCTGAGCGATGGCTTTTCCCACAAATTCCTTCAACATGTCGAAGGGATAGCTTTTCTCGACTCCCACCTGTGCTGCCAGTTCTTTTACACTGGGCTGCGGACCCATCCAGATGATGTCGTCCATGTCGACGTCATTTCCAAAGAAATAATCTTTGTCATTATCTATGTCGATGATGCCGGCATAACCCGGGTGTGAATGTCCGAAGAAATAGACAAAAGAACTGTCCTGTCTGAACTTGTATGTGTTGTCGGGATAGTTAGCCGGTGCTTCATTATTTCCTAAAATAAGAATGATACCGTTGCTCATCTTTTCCCGCAGCGCTTTCCGACGTTTTTGATAAGTAAGAGAATCAAACATAGTTATTTCTTTTTGATGTAATGTTTGTGAAAATAATGTTGCAAATGTAGTAAATAAAATAGAAAAAATGGCTGCGGTGTAATGGAAAAACATATATTTGCAATTACCAAGATTACTTTAAAAACTGAGGTCGTATGAATCTGGATTTGCAAAAAACAGGGTTGGTTCTCGAAGGAGGAGGTATGCGAGGGGTGTTTACTTGTGGAGTCTTGGATTTCATGATGGATCACCACATGCAGTTCCCTTATGTGATAGGTGTGTCAGCAGGAGCTTGTAACGGATTGTCGTATATGTCTCATCAGCGAGGGCGGGCAAAGTTTAGCAACATTGATATGCTGGCAGAATATCATTATATCGGGTTGAAATATCTCTGGTATCAGCATAGTATTCTGGATCAGCATTTACTTTATGACTTGTTTCCCACCAAGATTCTTCCCTACGATTTTCAAGCCTATTTTAATAATCCTGCCCGTTTTGAGATGGTAACGACCAATTGCGTGACGGGAAGGGCTTGTTATCTGGAAGAGAAAGAAAACCGGGATGGCTGGAGACTGGTGGATATTGCCAAAGCTTCAAGCAGTCTTCCGTATGTCTGTCCGATTACATACGTAGACGGGCGTCCGATGCTCGATGGAGGTATTGTTGATTCTATACCTGTCTTGCGGGCCATGAGTCAGGGCTATGAAAAGAATGTAGTAGTCCTCACTCGTAACAGAGGCTATCGTAAGACTGAAAAAGACATCCGGGTTCCCCGGTTCATTTATCGCCGTTATCCTCGGCTGAGGTTAGTGCTTAGCCGACGCTGTGCGGTGTACAATGAGCAATTGGAGATGGTCGAAAAGTTAGAAGATGAAGGACGTATTATAGCGATTCGGCCGGAAAAGAAAGTGGTGGTGAATCGTATCGAGAAGGATATTAAGAAACTGACCGAATTATATGAGGAAGGATATGCCTGTGCGGAGAAAGTGTTGACACCTTATTTGAAAGTATAGGACATAAAAAAATCCGGAATGAACTTCCGGATTTTTTTATTATTTATTTTGCGAAGCTGACTGCGCGGGTTTCACGGATAACCGTAATCTTAACTTGTCCCGGATAAGTCATTTCGTCCTGAATCTTCTTGGCGATTTCAGTTGACAAGCTTTCTGTCTGTTTATCGTCAATCTTGTCGGCACCTACAATGACACGCAACTCACGACCGGCCTGGATAGCGTAAGTCTTGGTTACACCTGGATAAGACATAGCCAATTGTTCGAGGTCATTCAGACGTTTGATGTAAGCCTCTACAATTTCCCGGCGTGCTCCCGGACGTGCACCAGAGATAGCGTCACATACTTGTACGATAGGAGCCAAAAGGCTGGTCATTTCCACTTCGTCGTGGTGTGCACCAATGGCATTGCAGATATCTGCTTTTTCTTTGTACTTTTCAGCCAATTTCATACCCAACAGTGCGTGTGGCAATTCCGGTTCCTCATCGGGCACCTTACCAATATCATGCAGCAGTCCGGCACGTTTTGCTTTTTTCGGGTTCAGACCTAATTCAGAAGCCATTACCGCACACAAGTTGGCTGTTTCACGTGCATGCTGCAATAGATTCTGTCCGTATGAAGAACGGTATTTCATCTTACCGATGATACGAATCAGTTCAGGATGCAGTCCATGGATACCTAAGTCGATTGTGGTACGTTTACCCGTTTCGATGATTTCGTCTTCTACTTGCTTGCGTACTTTTGCTACCACTTCTTCAATACGTGCCGGGTGAATACGACCGTCAGTTACCAGCTGATGCAAAGCTAGACGTGCAATTTCGCGGCGTACCGGATCAAAAGCTGAAAGTACGATTGCTTCCGGTGTGTCATCCACTACAATTTCTACACCTGTAGCGGCTTCCAGTGCGCGGATATTACGTCCTTCACGTCCGATGATGCGTCCTTTGATTTCATCCGATTCAATGTGGAATACAGTGACAGAGTTTTCAATGGCAGTTTCAGTAGCCACTCTCTGAATAGACTGAATTACGATACGTTTTGCTTCACGGTTTGCGGTAAGCTTGGCATCGTCCATGATGTCATTGATATAAGACTGCGCTTGTGTCTTCGCTTCTTCCTTCAGTGATTCCACCAAGCGTTCTTTTGCTTCTTCAGCCGACAGGCCTGAGATTGTTTCCAGTTTCTCTCTTTCCTGTGCCTGAAGGTTATCTAATTCCTCTTTCTTCTTTTCAATAATTACCAGCTGAGCATCCAGATTTTCTTTGATAGCTTCTGTTTCATTGCGTTTACGCTGAAGCTCTTCGTTCTTCTGGTTGAGCACCATTTCGCGTTGCTTTAACTTATTCTCAGCTTGCTGGATTTTCTGATTACGCTGGGCAACCTCTTTTTCCAAATCCGCTTTTTTATTCAAGAATTTTTCCTTTACTTCCAGAAGCTTGTTCTTCTTGATTACTTCAGCTTCAGTTTCGGCTTCTTTGATAATTGTGTCATATTTTGTCTTTAAGCCGTACTTAAAGAATCCATACGACAATGCCCCTCCCACTAGGAAGGCCACAATTGTTAGTATTACTGTCGTCAACATTATAATTAATTTAAGTATATAAATAAAAACGCATAAACTCATCCGTTGGGAAAATCCCTTCGAATAAAGCTTATGCGTGAATTTCCTGTTATAATATCTTTCTATAAACCTTCGCCCCGGTCAGGTTGGATACATCTTTCAATATCCTCTTCCAGTTCTTTAAGTTTTTCCATATAAGGTCGGGTGTCATTTCTTCCTTTCATGGATATATTTTCATACGCCAAATCAAGTGCCACCATCTTCCAGTGTTGTATGCTGTTGAATTCAGGAAAAGCACTGCGATATTTATTCAGTTTATAGTTAATCTGTTTGGCAGCTTCCCGGTAAGCTTCCTCTTCCGCAGGGAGTATGGACACAGGATACCGTTCGTTGTCAATTAGTAGATTAAATCTCTTTTTTTCGTCCATAAAAGTATATACTTTACCGCATTGTTATTCATTCAGCAAAGCGATGCATTTATCGACTTCACGCACAAGTTTCGCCAGTCTTTGTTTCGTATCGCGGAGGTCATTGTCGTTGATACTGAGTATGCGGGCGTTTTTCAAGTTGATATACTTGGCTTCCAATTCTTTATTATTACATTCCAATTGGGCTATTTCTGCACTCTTTCTGTCAATTTCATTTCTCAATGAGAGGTTTTCTTTTTTCAACTCTTCATAAAGAAACAGCAATTGTCTGAGTTTGCCTTCGAAAGTATGTAACAGTTTTTTGTCCTCTTCCGTCATTCGTATATCAAAAATGTGTATACAAATATACTGTATTGGTTGGAAAATCAAAAATATTTGTTGTGGATTTTATTAAAATTTGTGAGATTTCGTGGGTGTCAAATCTTTGCGAATGGATTTTTTCTATCAGATAATTCTTTTTACCTTTGTCGTTGCATTGAGGTGACATTAAATGCAGTGTTTTTTAATCTTTTAAAAATCAAAAAGTTATGTATACAGTAATTAAACGCATGGAAATTTCAGCTTCACATCGCCTGAAACTTTCTTATGAGAGCAAGTGTGAAAACCTGCATGGTCACAATTGGATTATCACCGTATATTGTCAGGCAGAGCAATTGAATGAAGATGGTATGGTAGTTGATTTTACGCATATAAAGGAAGTGGTAAAAGGGCAGCTTGACCATAAGAACCTGAATGATGTGCTTCCTTGTAATCCTACGGCCGAAAATATTGCTCGGTGGATTTGTGAGCAGGTACCCCATTGTGTGAAGGTGGAAGTGTGTGAGTCTGAAGGTAATCGGGTGATTTATGAAAAAGATTAATGAGATATTCTATAGCCTTCAGGGGGAAGGCTTCCATGTGGGTACGCCTGCTGTCTTTGTCCGTTTCTCAGGATGTAACTTAAAGTGTGAGTTTTGTGACACGCGTCATGAAGAAGGAGTCATGATGTCGGATGAAGAGATACTGGAACAAGTCTGTCAGTATCCCTGCAAGACAGTTATTTTGACAGGTGGTGAGCCGGGACTGTGGGTGGATGAAGATTTAGTTGCTGCCTTGCATAAGGCTGGAAAATACGTTTGCATTGAAACGAATGGCACATGTGTACTTCCTGAGTCGATTGACTGGGTTACCTGTTCTCCAAAATTAGATGCTTCGTTACGTGTCCGTCGTATGGATGAGGTGAAGGTGGTTTTTTTAGGGCAGGATGTATCCCCTTATCTTCAATTAAAGGCTTCTTCTTATTTTTTGCAGCCCTGTTCTTGTCGGAATACGGCAGAGGTCGTAGAATACATCAAGTTTCATCCTCAGTGGCGACTGAGTCTGCAGACCCATAAACTGATTGATATTCCCTGAATTCTGTCATACAATTTGTAAGAATATGCATTTTGCGGGAGTTGTTGTTTTTTAACATCCTTCTTCTCCGTTTTTGTTAATAAACATATTTTTTGTTTGAAACAGATGAAAAAAAGATACTCCTGCTGAACACTTTCAGCAGGAGTATCACAACACAAAAACTAAACTAGACTTAACTAAACTATTCTAAAAGAAGTTTCACAACTTCCGTTTTATTATGTACGACACAAATATAGGGTTTAGATTGATTGTCTCCAAAGAAAAACAGTAAAAAAAACGATTGTTTCAAAAAAAAAGGTTGAAAATACAACAAAAACTCAAATAGTATGTTTATTAACATAATTTTGGAGCTCTTGTTTGTAGCTGTCCGATATAGGGATGTAGTCCTTTCCAAAAACAATCCTTCCTTTTTCTATGATTTTTATTTTTTGTTTTTGCACAATGAAAGACCGGTGAATCCGGATAAACCGGTTAGCCGGTAGTTTGTCTTCCATCATTTTCATACTGACCAGTGAAAGTATGGGGCGTGGATTATCTTCCAGATGTATCTTGATGTAGTCTTTCAATCCTTCAATGTAAAGAATCTTATCCAGTTCAATTTGAATCAGCTTATAGTCACTTTTCACATAGATATACTTCAAGTCATCTGACGATTGTATGTCGGCTGGTGATGTTTCGGCCTTTTGAAGCAGTTCAAACCATTGCACCGCTTTGTTGACGGCTTTCATAAAATCTGTATAGCTGATAGGCTTGAGTAGGTAGTCAAGGGCATTTACCTTATATCCGTCTAATGCATATTGTCCGAAAGCTGTGGTAAATATGATACGCGTATTCCCTGGGACGATTTTGGAGAACTCCAGTCCGTTCAATTCCGGCATCTGAATATCCAGGAAAATAAGATCCACGGGATGTTCGGTCAGCAACTCCATAGCCTGAATGGCACTGGAGTAAGCACCACACAGCTCAAGCGATGGCGTTTTCTTTACATAACTTTCCAGCAGGCCGAGTGCCAGAGGTTCATCATCGACAATAGCGCATTTTATTATCATGGCAGTATCTTTTTATTGTTGTCAGGAATTTTAATGGTCAGTATGGAACTGTATTCTTTCTGGTTCGAACTTATTTGCTGGTGCCATTCATAGCGTCCGGCATACAGCAGTTCCAGTCTTTTGCGTACTTGTTCCAGTCCGATGCCTGAACCACTTTTATCCATTGCATTCTTCGGATAATTGCTATTGCGTATTACGCAATGGATTTCATCATCCTTTTCTGTCAGCGTAATGTCTATAAAGCTGGGTTCGGTAGGAGAGATTCCATGCTTGAAGGCATTTTCAATGAGTGAAATAAACAGCAGCGGGGCTACCGGGCTTTGGCTGTCTGGCCGGATTTGAAAATTTGTATTGATTTTGACCGCAGATGAAACCCGGATTCGCATGAGTTCGATATAGTTTTGAATAAATTCCACCTCTTTAGTCAAGGGAACAAATGTTTCCTGATTATCATACAGAACATAACGCAGCAGTTTACTGAGCTCTTGGATGGCTTGCTGTGCTTTTTCCGTATCAAAGGCCGTCAGGGCATAAATATTGTTCAGGGTGTTGAGCAAAAAATGCGGATTTAGCTGGTTTCGTAGGTTTTTCAGTTCTGCTTCTGTTCGGCTCTTCACTGCTTCACGGCGTTCCAGTTCCGTGGCACTCCAACGCAGACTCATACGGATGGCTACACTTAATCCTACGGTGAAAATCATGCTCGTGATGTCTCTTATATAAAATATGTATTGGGGAGGTAAATGAGGACGTCGTGGAGCCGGGGGAGGAAAGGCTATGATATTATGCCAGTAGCGGAGCCCAATGGATACCACTAAAATAAGGAGGATATTCAAGAGAATAAACTGCCCCGTATGCTCCTTAAAAAGAACCTTAGGAATAAATAACAGGTAATTGATATAAAAGATAACGAAGAAAGAAAGAGACACGCCAGAATGGTTGATAAACTCTCTCCAGTCGATACTGCCGCTGTCATCTTGGGTAAAGAACAGTGGAAATCCGAAAAACAACCCCCAGCATATAATGTGGATTGTCAATTCAAGTAAGCGGTGCTTGTTGTGAGTTATATGAACCATACGGAATTGATTTAAAACAAAGATACGATTTTTTTAATAAAAGTCCGGCTACCTCAAGCGGTTTATGTTGGGAAACATTCACTGCTGAATGGCAGCCGGACAGGAAACCAAAGTTATGAAGAACAAAGTAGTTCCGTTATTTATTCATAGCGCAGTGCCTCAATCGGGTCAAGGTCGGCCGCTTTTTTAGCCGGATACCAGCCGAAGAATACACCCGTAAATGTACAGACGGCAAACGAAAGCAATACGCTCCAAGGCTGGATGAAGACAGGCCAGTGAGCCACACTCTTGATGATGAAGCTGGCACCGCAACCTAAAATCACTCCAATCAAACCTCCGGTGATACTGATCAGGATAGATTCTATCAGGAACTGCGACAGAATATCAATTCCTCTTGCACCTACAGACATACGAAGTCCGATTTCACGTGTACGTTCCGTCACACTCACATACATGATGTTCATGATACCAATACCACCCACTACCAGTGAGATTCCGGCAATGCAGGCCAGCAAGGTAGTCATCAAGTCGGTTGTGGTATTCAGCATGGAACTAAGTTCCTGCTGTGTACGTATGGTGAAATCATCGTCGTCTGCTTCCTTCAGTTTATGCTCACGTCGTAAAATGTTCGTGATTTCATTTACGGCTTCTTCCGTCATGTCTTCCGTCAAGGCTGAGGCAAAAATACCGCTCAGGTAAGTTTGTGCCAGCAAACGTTTCATTACGGTGGTGTAAGGAGACAATACCACATCGTCCTGGTCCATACCCATAGAGTTGTATCCTTTGGATTTCAGCACGCCCACTACCCGCAAAGGCACCTGGTTACAGCGGATAATCTTTCCAATCGGGTCCTGACCGTCGGGGAACAGGTTGTCTACAATTGTTTTACCGATGACACAGACTTTGGCAGCCGTACGTATATCCTCTTCAGTGAACATCTCACCTTGTTCTACGGTGAGCTGGCGAATTGTAAGGTAGCCGATGCTGACTCCACTGACAGAAGAAGGGTAGTTGTTGGAGCCCGAAATCAACTGTCCGGAGGCAGAGACATTCGGACTGATAGCCGACAAGTACATACACTCGTCGCGTAGTGTTTCATAATTCTCCAGTTTCAGTGTCTGCATACTCGAAGGGTCCTGCCGGACTCCACCTCTCATTTCAGCTCCCGGATGAATCATAATCATGTTGGAGCCCATTTCAGAAATCTGCTTCTGGATGCTTCGTTTAGAGCCTTGTCCGATGGCCAGCATGGCAATGACAGAAGCCACACCGATGATGATTCCTAACATGGTCAGGAACGCACGGAGCTTGTTGTTGGCCAAAGCTCTGAAAGCTATTTTAAAAAGGTTTGTTCCGTTCATAAGTCATTTCTTAATTAGTCACGTCAATCGTCGTCATTTTTCGGCAGGGCAGCTAATGCTTCTGCAGCTGACAGAATATGAGGGTTGGTCACGTCTTCAATGACATGTCCGTCACGCAGGCGGATATTCCGGCTGCTGTATTGTGACAGTTCCGGGTTGTGTGTCACGAAGATAATGGTACGTCCTTTCTGATGCAGTTTCTGGAAAAGAACCAGAATCTCAAATGAAGTACGTGTATCTAGGTTACCGGTAGCCTCGTCTGCCAGGATTACCGCCGGATTGTTGACCAGTGCGCGGGCGATGGCCACACGCTGCATCTGTCCTCCTGACATCTGGTTGGATTTATGTTCCAAGCGGTCAGCCAGCCCTACTGCCTTCAGGGCTTCAATGGCACGCCGACGACGTTCGACTGCACTGACTGAGCTGTTGTACATCAGAGGAAGTTCCACATTTTCTACGGCTGTAGTTTTCGGCAGCAGGTTGTAGTTCTGGAATACAAATCCGATTTTCCGGTTACGCAGTACTGCCCTTTGTGGCTTGCTCATGGTGCGTACGGATACTCCGTCAAGCAGATACTCTCCGCTGGTGGGTGTATCCAGGCATCCCAAGGTGTTCAGTAAAGTAGATTTTCCTGAACCGGATGTTCCCATGATGGTGACGAATTCTCCTTCCTGTATGCTGAATGAAACTCCGCGCAAGGCATGAACCGTTTCGTCTCCCACCTGGAAATTCCGTTTGATATTTTGCAATTCTATGACAGTCTTTTTCATAAGAGTATCTCCTTATTTCTGTTTTTTCTTGTCACCTCCCGGAGGGCCTGGCATGAACGGGCTTCTTTCGCCGCCAGCCATTTCATCAGTATTGTTTTCGAAGCCTTTCAGTACGGTTTCTGTTACGATAGGAGTGCCTTCGCTCAGTCCTTCCAGAATTTCAGTATGACTTCCGTCGCTCAGACCGATTTTTACAGGATGTGCCGTGAATCCGTTGGCGTCCATAGTCCATACCTTGTGTGCACCTTCGCAGTCTGTAATAGTCTTGTTGCCCACCAATTGTTTTTCCGGTGTAAAACGCAGTGCCTTGTTGGGTACCGTTATCACGTTGTCACGGGTGTCGGTGTAGATGGTCACGTTGGCAGTCAGTCGGGGTTTCAGTTTCAAATCCGGGTTGTCGGCAGTAATTACCACTTCGTAAGTGACAACTGTTTCGCTGCTTGTGCTGGTACTGCTTGAACTGCTGCTGTTTACACTACCCAAGCGAATCTGGTATACCTTTCCTTCGAACACGTCGTCAGGATAGGCATCTACGGTAAAGGTTACTCGGGCACTGTCTTTTATTCCGGCAATGTCGGCTTCATCCACATCGGCCACTACCTGCATCTTTGTCAAGTCGGCCGCGATGGTGAACAGTGTCGGGGTTTCAAAACCAGAAGCCACGGTCTGTCCTTCTTCCACGTCCTTGCTCGTTACGATACCATTAATCGGAGAAGTGATAGTGGCGTATGAAAGATTCCGTTCCGCTTTGGCTAAGGCTGCTTGCGTCTGTTCGTATGTACTTTTAGCACGTTCATAGTCGTACACACTTTGTTCGTAGTCTGTTTCGCTGATCAGCTGTTTTTCGTGTAGTGCTTTGTTTCTCGTGTATAGTTTCTTCTGGTAGTCGTATTCGGCCTTTGCGCCGTTGTATGTAGCTTGCGCTGATTGTAAATCGCTGAGCAGCGTTACCTTATCCATCTCGGCTATCACTTCACCCTGTTTTACTACGGAGTTATAGTCAATATATATCTTGTCAATGATACCTGAAACCTGAGTACCGACCTCTACTTCAGTGACCGGTTCGATGGTTCCTGTAGCTGTAATGGAATTGCTGATATTTCCTCGTGTAACTTTTTCAGTCACGAAGTCCACCTTGCCCTGTGCATTCTTCTTTCCGAAAATCCAGAATCCTGCTACAGCCAGCACGAGTACGACACCGGCTGCCAAAATTATTTTTTTCTTGTTCATATTGTTTGGTGATTATAATTCAATGTCTTTTCCTGCATAAAAATCGAGTAATGTACGATTCAAAATAGCCATATACTTAGCCTGAACCCGTTGCTGCTGTGCACTGAGCAGGTTATTTTTTTCGGTCAGCAGTTCAACCGTATTTTTCATACCCAGTCTGAACTGTTCACTGACCATATCAAAACTGGTCTGGCTGCTTTTCAGTTTCACTTCAGCTGCTGCATATTGTTGCTGTGCATTGAGCGCATCCAGCCAGAGTGTTTCAATCTCGGTGTAAAGCCCTTTTTGCTTGTCCTGCAAGTTCAGCAGTGAAGAGTTGTATTGGAACTGAGCTTTTTCTACCGCACTTTTGGTCTGTCGGTTATTAAAGATAGGTACACTTACTGTCAGGCCAATCATGTTGTTCCATCCGTATTTCATCTGTTGCGCCCAGTTGTTCTGGCTTGCATTGTTGGTCATGCTGGAAGTAGATGCCGACAAGCTGATACTTGGATAATACCCGCTTTTAGCTGCAGAAATAGCCAACTTGGAATTGTCAATACTCAGCTTGCTGCTTTGTATTTCCGGACGGTTGGCCAGTGCCGTTTGGTAAACCTCGTCTTGATTGGGGAGTAGCTGCATCACTTTTTCATCGTCAAGTACCGGAAGTTCCAGCTCCATTTCCATGTTTCCGTCCAGTTCCAGCATTTGCTTCAGTTGAAGTTTATAGTTTCTCAGTGAGCTTTCGGAGGTTACCAGCTGGTACTGGTCATTACCGACTTGTGCTTCCAGTTGGGCCAAATCTGCTTTCGAAATACTACCCTGATTAAAAAGTTCTTTAGCGCGTTCATAAGTAGCTTTACTTACTTCCAGCGTACCTTTATTAATATTTACCGATTCATCTGCATACAGAATCTGCAGGAAAAGTTTGGTAATCTCTTCCTTGAGTGTGTTTTCCGTTTCGGCTACGGTCAGTTCCGCTATTTCCTGATTCTTCTTTTGCTGTTTGATGTTGTTCAGGCGCTGTCCGCCGTTCCATAGTGTCCATTGTGCAGACAAGCTGTAGCTGCCGTTATAGGTAGTTTTATTGTTACTGCTGATGATTTCAGTACCACTGACTGTGGCGCTGTTTTCCTGATAAGGACGGTTCACAATGTTGTGTCCGGTGTTGAACGAGAGGCTTGGAAAGAGTGCAGCCTTTGCTGTCTTTACATCCACTTCGCTTTCCTGTAAGGAAATCTTGTTCTGCTGTAACTGGATATTTTTCTCCAGCGCATAGTTTATGCAATCTTCAAGCGACCAGGTTTGTTTTTCCTGTGCATTTGCCGACAGGAAAGTCGCGAGTGCGGCGAAGAAAATGAGTTCTCTTTTTTTCATATTTCGTTTAATTTTTACATTGCAAATGTATTTCATAATAAAAAAAGAGGCAAAATAGATAGATTTACCCACAGAATATCTCGATAAACCCTTGTTTTTTCCCGATAAAGTACTTACTTTGTAATCATTATAAAAATAGACTATGATTAAAAGGAATCTCATTCGTGTTTTTTATTTTTATCGTGATGGTTTTCGGGAGATGACCTGGGGGCGTGTCCTTTGGGCGATTATCCTGATAAAGCTTTTTGTCATGTTTTTTGTGCTGAAGCTGTTTTTCTTCCCTTCCTTCCTGGAAGGAAAGACGGAGGCCGAGAAGCAGGATTATGTGGGCCTGGAGCTGACAAACCGGATGGCAGAATAACTATACCTTATTTATATTAGTAACTGATAAAGTAATTTCTTATGCTTGAAACAATCGACACTTCAATGATTGACTGGTCGAGGGCACAGTTTGCCTTGACCGCCATTTACCATTGGCTGTTTGTGCCGCTTACTTTAGGGTTGGCTGTGATTATGGCTACAATGGAGACATTGTATGTACGTACAGGAAATGAATTCTGGAAGCGTACGGCAAAGTTTTGGATGAAACTGTTTGGAATAAACTTTGCCATTGGAGTGGCAACCGGTTTGATTCTGGAGTTTCAGTTTGGTACGAACTGGAGTAACTATTCCTGGTTCGTGGGTGACATATTCGGTGCTCCGCTGGCCATAGAAGGTATTTTAGCTTTCTTCATGGAAGCCACTTTCGTGGCTGTCATGTTCTTTGGATGGCACAAGGTGAGCAAAGGTTTTCATCTGGCTTCTACCTGGCTCACCGGTTTGGGAGCCACAATTTCGGCCTGGTGGATTCTGGTGGCTAATTCCTGGATGCAGTATCCGGTGGGGATGGAGTTTAATCCGGAAACCATGCGAAACGAAATGGTTGATTTCATGGCAGTGGCCTTCTCGCCAGTGGCAGTGGTGAAATTTTTCCATACCGTATTAAGCAGCTGGATGCTCGGAGCCGCTTTCGTCATCGGAATCAGTGCCTGGTACCTGATTCGTAAACGTGAAAAAGAATTTGCACTTGCCAGCATGAAGGTGGCAGCGGCAGTCGGATTGTTTGCAGCCTTAGTGACAGCCGGCACAGGCGATAAGTCTGCGTATCAGGTGGCTCAGGTACAACCTATGAAATTGGCAGCCATGGAAGCGCTTTATGAAGGAGGCACGCATGAACCTCTGACGGTGGTAGGTTCCATCAAGATACCCGAAATGCTTTCCTTCCTTGCTACGCATAGCACGGCAGGATATGTGCCGGGCATCAATAACTTGCTGGAAGGAGGCTATACATTACCCGATGGTTCAACGGCTCTTTCGGCAGATGAAAAGATGGTGAACGGCAAGAAAGCCATTACTGCACTGGCCGATTTCCGTCGGGCAAAAGAAGAAGGCGATGAGGCTTCCATGCAGATAGCAAGCAGTGCCTTGAAAGAATACATGCCTTATTTCGGCTACGGATACATTCAGGCTAAGGAAGACCTTGTACCTCATGTAGGGCTGCTTTTCTGGTCTTTCCGTGTGATGGTAGGGTTAGGTATGTATTTCATACTGTTCTTCCTGGTTATTTTATTCCTCGTATGGAAAAAGCGGTTGGCTGAACTCAACTGGTTGCACTGGATTTCCTTGTGGAGCATTCCGTTGGCTTACATCGCCAGTCAGGCAGGATGGATTGTAGCCGAGATGGGACGCCAGCCCTGGACAATTCAGGATTTGCTGCCGGTCAATGCGGCGGTGTCAAAACTGGAAACAGGCTCCGTGCAAACCACTTTCTTCATTTTCCTTATCATGTTTACCGTGCTGCTTATTGCCGAAATCGGTATCATGGTAAAAGCCATCCGTAAAGGTCCGGAAGAAAAATAAACTAACCGATACATCATTTTAAAACCGAAAAATATGGATTCAACTTATATATTCTTGCAGCATTACTGGTGGTTCCTGGTTTCCTTGTTAGGAGCCTTGCTGGTCTTTTTGCTGTTCGTGCAGGGAGGAAATTCCTTGCTCTATTGCTTGGGACGTACCGAAGAAGAACGTACGTTGCTGGTTAATTCCACCGGACGTAAATGGGAATTTACCTTTACCACTCTGGTCACTTTCGGAGGAGCCTTCTTTGCTTCTTTCCCTTTGTTCTATAGCACCAGCTTCGGAGGAGCTTACTGGTTGTGGATGATTATTCTCTTCAGCTTTGTGCTTCAGGCTGTGTCCTACGAATTTCAGTCGAAACTCGGCAACTGGTTGGGCAAGCGTACCTATCAGTTCTTCCTGGTGCTGAATGGCATTGTGGGTCCGTTATTGTTGGGAGCGGCTGTCGCTACCTTCTTCAACGGCTCCAACTTTGTGGTAAGCAAAGGAAACCTTACCGACGAAATGATGCCGGTCATCAGCCATTGGGGTAACGGATGGCATGGACTGGATGCGTTTGCCGACCCGTGGAACCTCATATTAGGTTTTGCGGTGCTCTTCCTTGCCCGTTTGCTGGGAAACCTCTACTTCATTAACAACATCCGTCATGAAGTGTTGAATACCCGTTTCCGTCGTCAGTTGATAGCCGATGCAGTGCCCTTCCTTGTATTCTTCCTGGCATTTGTGATTCGCACCTTACTGAAAGACGGGTTTGCCGTTAATCCGGAAACGGGGCAGATTGTAATGGAACCTTTCAAGTATCTCCATAACTTTATAGCGATGCCTTATCTGCTGGTGTTGTTCCTGTTAGGAGTAGTCGGGGTGCTGTATGGCTTGGGAAAAAGCATTTTCTGCAAGACCTATACCCGCGGTATCTGGTTTGCCGGTGTGGGAACGGTGCTGACGGTATTGTCTCTACTGTTGGTCGTAGGTTATAATCATACCGCTTATTATCCTTCTACAGCCGATTTACAGAGTTCACTGACCATCGCCAACAGCTGCTCCAGCCAGTTTACCCTGAAAACCATGGCTTATGTATCTATTTTAGTTCCTTTTGTACTGGCCTATATTATTTATGCATGGCGTGCCATCGACCGTAAGCCGCTGACTATGGAAGAAATCAAAGAAGACGAGCACAGTTATTGATTCATGCCGTCTGTAACAGCGTATAACACACCGTCGTCCGAAGCAGAAAATCGGGCGACGGTTATTTTTTGCAGAAAAATGCAGAAATCTCACGTAAAAATCTTTTCTGGTTCGTATATAGCTTTATACATTTGTAATTATTGAAGCTTGAAGATATGAAAAGACTGATTTTAACCGTACTATATGTTTTCCTGTGTTTGGGGATGCAGGCAGCCGCTTCTTTCCTGTTTCGCCATATCGGTATTCGTGACGGACTTCCCGACAATTATGTGAAAAATGTATTCGGGCTTCCCGACGGGCGTTTGGGAGTACGTACAACTTCTTTACTGAGCTTTTACGACGGAAAGAATTTCATCAACTATCCGTTGTGGAAGGCTCCGGTATATGGTATTGATCAGGAATCAGTCATTCCTCTTCAGTATATGGATGCTGATGGAAGAATTTGGCTGAAAGAAAAGGGGAACTTGAAAATCTTTGACTTGGATAAGAATGGGTTTATTCAGCCGGATACGCTTTTAGCTGGGTGGGGCATAAAGGAAAAGATTTCAAATGTGTTCATCGATTCCAATCTTCACGCCTGGCTGGTGACAGCTTCTCAGCGTGTACTTCTTTATGATACAAAGAACCATCAGCTACAGACCATAGGAGAAGACCGGCATTTCCTGAATGGAAATGGTACGCTGATGGCAGTGGAGTCATACGGTAATGTGAGCTGGATGCTGCATGAAAGCGGTTTGCTGCGTGCCTATGACCGGAATCAGAAGAAATTTATCCGGCAGGAAACTTTTCTGCAGAATCGCTTGAAGATCGACCAGCAGGTGGTAATCCGGATGCTGGACAGCGGTGACTTCTGGATTGTGTGGAATACAGGGGTTATTTTTTATATGAATGCCATCCATGACTGGAAAGAAATAGAACTTCCTTCTCCTTTTGGGGAGATTACTTCATGTGATGTGGAAAAGTCGGGTAATGCCTGGGTTGGGACATCCAGTCGTGGTATATTCCTAATAGATAAATATAATTTCTCGGTTTTTTCGGCTGACCCCTTTCACTCTACCTTAGGAGGAAGAGGGTATACGAACGTACATAGTATTTATGTAGATAAAAAGAGCGGAACCGTATGGGCCGGTTTGTTTAACAGAGGATTAGCCTATTACCATTCCAGCATGAGTAACTTTACTTTATACAATAAAAAGAATATTGCAGGCGATTGGGGTAGTGATGATGTGTTATGTATGTTGGAAGCCGATGATGCCTCTATCTTTTTAGGTACATCTGCAGGACTTTATCGTTTATCTGCCGACCGGACATCGGTAAGTTGTCCGTTTAAGGAGTTGAGCAGCGGATTGTTTCGAACTGCCTATAAGGACTTGAAAGGAAGAATGTGGTTTGGTACTTATATGGACGGACTTTATTGTATAGATAAAGGTAAAATTTCACATTATCTATTCCCTGTTCGTGAAGGGATGGACTTGAATAATATTCGTACGCTGACCGAAGACATAGAGGGTAATCTGTGGGTGAGTGTAAACGGTGGAGTTGGGAGGTTTGATATTCGGTCAGGCAAGTTGGATCTGCTGGTTGACAAATACCCCGAATTGTCTCGATTTAAGATAGCCAATACGATGTCTTTTGATGCTTCCGGGCGCTTGGTAGTAGGAGCAGACAATGGAATTTATTTTTATGACATAAAGAAAGATAGTCTTTACATTCCCGGACATGCAAAAGGTAAAGACCCGTTTCAGGTTTTAGCAGGCGAGAAATATAATTGTATGCTGAACGATAGCCGTGGATTATTATGGATGGGAACCCAGTATGGAATAAAGGTACTTTCTCCAGACCGGAAGATTGATGTGTTGGGGGAAGAACATGGGTTTGAAAATCTGACTATTCAGGCCATGCAGGAAGATTATAATAATGAGGTCTGGATTACCACAATCAATGCATTATATAAGGTAAGTGTAGCAAAAGAAGGTGGACAGAATGAATATACAGTAGTTTGTTTGGACCGGAATCACAGTCGTGAATGGGATGACTTGTATGAGTTTTGTTCCATGCGGACCCGAAAAGGAGAACTTTGTTTTGGAAGGATGGATGGATTTTATTTGTTTTCTCCTGAAAATGTGGTGTTTACTCCTTGTGTTATTTCTCCTTTGTTTACCGGATTCCGTTTGTTCAACGAATCGGTTTCGTGTGGAGAAGAATATCATGGAAGGGTTTTGTTTACTCAGTCAATCGACAAGGTACGGTCGGTAACACTGAATTATGATGAAAATTTCCTGACCTTTGACTTTTCCAGTTTGAATTTTGTAAACCCTTCGCAGACTTATTTCCGTTATCGTTTAGAGGGAGCTGATAAAAAGTGGAATGAAATAGTTTCCGATAAGGGGCAGGGAAGCGTAGTGTATAATAATTTGTTGCCGGGTGAATATACGTTTCATGTGATGAGTGCTGGAAACGATCATGTATGGAGCCCGGAATCCATTTTTCAAGTGACAATTCTTCCGCCATTTTGGGCTACGGGTTGGGCTTTTGTACTTTACTTTTTATGCCTGATAGGGGTAGTCATTCTAGGAGTGAGGTATGTGTATCGGAAAAATAATCAGAAACTGATTCGATTGAAAGAACAGCAGGCAGCCCAGCAAAAAGAGGAACTGAATCAGTTGAAGTTCCGGTTCTTTACTAACATCAGTCACGAGCTTCGAACTCCGCTTACTTTGATACTTACTCCATTGGAAGTACTTCGGAAGAAGGTGAGCGACGAGCAGGTACTTCGTCAGCTTGATACGGTCTATAAGAATGCACAAGAGCTATATACCCTTGTCAATCAGTTGCTCGATTTTCGTAAGATGGAGATGAAAATGGAAAAACTTCATCTTACCGCGGGCGATTTGGAAGAGTTTGTGTCAGCATTGTATGCTAATTTTCAACCCTTTGCCAAGGAAAAGCAGTTGGATTTTCGTCTGGAGCTTTCAGCTGCTCATTGGTATATGAATTTTGACCATGAAAAATTGCATCGCATTTTAAATAACTTGCTTTCAAATGCATTCAAGTTTACGCCGGAAGGAGGGCGTGTAGTGCTTTCTTTGTCAGCAGAGGAAGTTGAAGGGCATTCTTTTGCCAATATAACAGTTTCAGATACAGGAATTGGCATATCAGATGAGGCATTGAAGCATATTTTTGAGCGCTTTTATCAAGTACAGCATCCGGACGACAGCAAGGTTGGAAGTGGAATTGGGTTGCATTTGGTGAAGGAATATGTAGAGTTACATGAGGGAACGATTCGTGTAGAAAGTCAGCCGGGAAAAGGAACGTCCTTTATTGTACGAATTCCGATGGATTTGAAGATGTCAGAAGAAACAACTTTAGCTTCGGATACTTCCGATGACCGGAAAAAACTTTTGATAGTGGAAGATAATCAGGATTTCCGTCATTTCCTCAAGGAGCAGCTTTCAGAAACGTATCAGGTAATTGATGCACCAGATGGTGAAGAAGGGGAAAAACTTGCTGTCGAACAGAATCCGGACTTGATTATCAGTGATATAATGATGCCGAAAGTGGACGGGCTGGAGCTGTGCCGCCGTATCAAGCACAACGTACAGACATCGCATATCCCGGTTATTCTGCTGACAGCCCGTAGTGGCGATGAGGCAAAAATCAGCGGTTATGCGGTTGGGGCAGATTCCTATATATCCAAACCTTTCAGCTTTGATGTGTTACTAGTGCGTATCAAGCAGCTTATCGAGCAGCAGGAGGGCCGGAAGAAAGAATTCCGCAAGACGCTGCGTGTCAATCCCAGTCGCATAACAATTACTTCAATTGATGAGCAGTTGCTTCAGAAAGCCCTGAAATTGATAGAAGAACATATTGACAATTCCGAGTATAACGTGGAGCAACTGAGTGCCGATATGGGAATGAGCCGTATGAATCTCTACAGGAAGTTGCAGGCTATTACCGGACAGACTCCAACGGAATTTATCCGTACCATTCGTCTGAAGCGGGCTGCTCAGCTCCTTCAGGACGGAAAACTGAACGTGTCGGAAGTGGCCGACCGGGTGGGATTCAGCTCTTCCAGCTATTTTACCAAGTGCTTTAAGGAACAGTTCGGGGTATTACCTACACAGTATTCCGAGACAGATGAATCTGGTAAAACAGATGAAAAATAAGGCTTCCAAAAACGTAAGTGCGTTTAACTTCAAACGCAAGTACGTTTTATTTGAAACGCAAGTACGTTTTGATTAAAACGCAAGGACGTTTGACTTGAAACGCACTTGCGTTTTTTTAGTGAATATATGGTTGTTTGTTTTACACTTTTTATTATCTTTATTTTCAGGCTTTAAGGAGAAACTTTTATATTTGTATATTCTTAATACAAATCTGATAGATACCATGAAAAAACTATTTTTGCTGGTTGTGCTTCTTATTTCTATGGGGACTGGAATATGGGCACAATTTCCTAAAGCTATCTTTCCCGGTGATTATCCGGACCCTTCTATTCTGCGCGATGGGAAGGATTACTACATGACGCATTCTCCTTTTTACTATGCACCTGGGTTTCTCATTTGGCATTCCACTGATTTGCTGCATTGGGAGCCGGTTTGTAGAGCCTTACCAGAGTATGAAGGATCAGCTATGGCACCCGACTTGCTGAAATACCAAGGTCGCTACTACATTTACTATCCTACATCTACGGGAGAAAATTACGTGATTTATGCCGACAATATTCGCGGTCCGTGGAGTAAGCCGGTAAAATTGGATGTAAAAGGCATTGACCCCGGTCATGTGGTAGGAGAAGACGGAAAGCGTTATCTGTTTACCAACAACGGCTGGATTACTCCTTTGAGTGATGACGGACTGAAAGTCACCGGAAAAAGCCGGAAGGTGTACGACGGTTGGGAATATCCGGCCAACTGGGTTACAGAAGGGAAGGATATGTACCTAGAATCTCCCAAGCTGCTTTATAAAGACGGATATTATTACATGATGTCCGCTGAAGGAGGAACTGCCGGACCGGCTACCAGCCACATGTGTGTGGTGGCACGTTCCAAATCGGTGTTCGGTCCGTGGGAGAACTCACCTTATAACCCCATTGTACATACTTACAGTGCCAGTGAAAACTGGTGGTCAAAAGGTCATGGCACTCTGGTAGATGACGTGAACGGTAACTGGTGGGTGGTATATCATGCTTACGCCAACGGCTACCATACGTTGGGACGTTCTACCTTGATTGAACCGATAGAATGGACCAGCGACGGATGGTGCCGTACCCAGCAGGAGGCTGTCTGGTTAAGCGAAAACAGACAACCGGAATGGAAGATGGAACTGTCGGATGATTTCAGTAAACCGGAATTGGGCATTCAGTGGACATTCTGGAAGGAATATGCCCCAAAGGCTTTGACATTTACGGAAGGAGAAATGCAGGTGAGGGCCAAGGGACGCACTCCGGCAGACGGTCGTCTGCTGTTGGTTACAGCTATGGACAAATGCTATGAAACGGAAGTCGAAGTGAGGTTGGGAAATGGAAACATCGGAGGCCTGCTGCTGTACTACAATGAAGAAGCCTACGCGGGAGTGTCATCCGATGGAAAGAATTTCACGGTGTACAGGGGAGAGGAAAATCCTCTGACGGTAGCCAATAAAATAGGTAAAAACTTCCGGGTGAAACTGCTGAATCAGGGAAACCGCCTGAAAATGTCGGTCAGTGCAGATGGAAAGTCCTGGGAGGTGCTTGCTCAGAATGTGGATGTTGCTCGTTTGAACCACAATGTGTATAAAGGATTTTACGCTTTGCGTCCGGCCTTGTTTGCTGCCGGAAAAGGAAAAACAGGTTTCCGTAATTTCCGTTATCGGAATGCTATTCCCGAAGAAAAAGACATGGGAGCCTATCTGATGGTTTTCCATCGGGATGAAACACACGGTTTGTATATGGCAGTAAGTCGTGACGGATACACCTTTACGGCAGTCAATGAAGGAGAGCCTGTGCTGGCCGGTGACACGATAGCCCAGCAGCGAGGTATCCGTGACCCTCATATTTTCCGTGGACCGGATGGTGCCTTTTATTTGGCCATGACCGATTTGCATGTGTTCGGTTTGCGCGACGGTTATCGTAAGACGGAGTGGGAGCGCGGACCGGAATACGGCTGGGGAAATAATCGGGGACTTGTATTGATGAAATCCTGGGATTTGATTCACTGGAACCGGGCAAATATCCGTTTCGACAAGCTCTCAGCCGGATTAGGCGAAATAGGTTGTGTATGGGCACCCGAAGTGACATACGATGACAAGAAAGGCAAACTGATGATTTATTACACCATGCGTTTCAAGAGCGAGGCCAACAAATTGTACTATGTGTATGTGAACGATGATTTCAATAAGATAGAAAGCACGCCACAGATTTTGTTTGAGTATCCGATGGACGGCGTGTCTGCTATTGATGGAGATATTACCAAGATAGGAGATAAATATCATTTGTTTTATGTGGCACACGATGGTGTAGGTGGTATCAAGCAGGCGGTGTCCGACCGGATGAACGGTGGTTATGTGTATGATGCCCGCTGGTATGACTTTGAACCCAAGGCATGCGAAGCCCCCAACGTATGGAAAAGGATTGGAGAGGACAAGTGGGTGCTGATGTATGACATTTTCAGCATCACTCCTCATAACTTTGGTTTTGCGGAAACCTCCGATTTTGTACATTTCAAGAACTTGGGGCACTTCAATGAAGGAGTCATGAAAACCACCAACTATACTTCGCCCAAGCACGGAGCAGTGATTCATCTGACAAAAGAGGAAGCAGATAATCTGGAGGAATACTGGAAAACGCATCAGCGGAAGTATGATCGTGAAACATTCCTTCGCCAGCAAGGTCAGCACACCGGAAAATGAGAAACAGCCGATAGTAAAAATATAAAGTAATAATGTGACGGGAAGCCGCCGAAATGCCCTCAGAGAACGTTTCGGCGGCTTTTTTGTATCAAAAAGCGTATTTGTTACAATATTTCCAACTCTTGTTACATAGATTTTACCCCAATAGTCGTTAGGGGTATATTTTTGTATTTGGGAAAAATTAACTTATTAAAAAATGAGACATTTGTTATTTAGATACTTATTTTTGTGTTGTCTATGTTGTGGCTTGGGTAAAATTTTTGCTGCAGGGAAGGTCGTGTCGTGGCAAGCTCCTAAAGGAGCAGGGCTGAACAATGATTTTACAGTCAAAGTCCGTCCGGAAGGAAAAAGTAAGTGGGTGCTTGTGCCCACTTACCTGGTGAAGGTGGATGAGGTGCGTGAGACGAAGCACCATGTGGAACATGCTTCCATGGCTACCTTTGATTTTTCGGAAAAGGTGGAAATTGAAGTGACGTATAATAAAGGAAAGATTGATTCGGCTCGTGTACGTCCGTTGTCATACGATATTCCTTTTACGATAGAAGGGAATACGCTTCAATTTTCATTAGAGAAACCGGCCAATCTTTCGGTGGAAGTGAATGGAGATATTTTTCATAACCTGCATTTGTTTGCCAATCCTTTGGATACATTTAAGGTAGACAAAAAGAATCCGGACCTGATTTATTTCGGACCCGGAATTCATCGTTTTGAAGGAGGAGAATTTCGTATTCCTTCCGGTAAGACGGTCTATGTGGCCGGTGGAGCCGTGATGATGGGACGGATGCTGATTGAAAATGTGCATGACGTGAAGTTGTTGGGAAGGGGCATTATTGACCCAAGCGTGAAGATGGGTATCCGTATCGCTAATTCCCGTAATGTGTACGTGGAAGGATTAATGGCTACACAATGTGCTACGGGTGGCTCGGACAGTGTTACCATTCGAAATGTAAAAGTCATCAGTTATTTTGGTTGGGGAGATGGGATGAATGTGTTTTCCAGCCGGAACGTATTGTTCGACAGGGTATTTTGCCGGACATCGGATGACTGTACTACGGTGTATGGCACACGATTAGGATTTGAAGGACCAAGTTCGAACATTACCATGCAGAATTCTACGTTATGGGCCGATGTGGCGCATCCTATTTTTATCGGGATTCATGGAAATGTGGACAAACCGGAGATTTTGGAGAATCTGAATTATGTGAATATCGATATTCTGGACCATAAGGAGAAGCAGTTGAACTATCAAGGTTGTCTGGCTATTAATGCGGGCGATGAGAATCTGATACGGAATGTACGCTTTGAGGATATACGTATTGAAAACTTCCGACAGGGGCAGTTGGTGAATCTTCGTATTTTCTTTAATGAGAAATATTGCAAGGCACCGGGAAGAGGGATTGAAAATGTGGTGTTCAAAAATGTGTCGTACACCGGTAATCGGGCTGAGTTTTCCGTGATTGAAGGTTATGATGCACAGCGAAAGGTACGGAATATTCGTTTTGAAAACCTCCGCATAAACGGTCAGATTATCTCTGATGATATGCCGGGAAAACCGAAATGGTATCATACGGGAGATATGGCACGAATTTATGTGGGTCCGCATGTAGAGGGTGTTTCTTTTTTGAATACTTTTGAGAAATAAAAAAAGAAAAAGTTGACGCTATGAAAAGACAATGGAGAAAAATTTGGTTAGGTTGTATGGGGTTTGCATTGTTTGAAGTATCCGTGCAGGCACAGACATGTGATTGGGTGAGTAGTTGTGAAGGGAAGACTTGGACACAGAACAAGGTGAAATTGCAAACGAAGGCAGAGGGTACTACTGCTGATTTATCGGTAGATAAAGGAGATTCTGTAGTCGTTTTCAAGGCTTGGGGTACTTGTTTCAATGAGCTGGGATGGGATGCCTTGAATGTGCTGCCCAGTAATGAGAAGGAAGATATTCTGAGAAGACTGTTTTCTCCGGAAGGTGATTTGCGGTTTACGTTGGGGCGTTTCCCGATGAATGCGAACGACTTCTCACGCAACTGGTACAGTTGCGACGAGGTACCGGGAGATTTTGAATTGAAGCATTTCAATATAGACCGCGATAAGACTTCGCTTGTGCCGTATATCAAGTCGGCTCAGCGTTATAATCCGAACATGACCTTTTGGATTTCTCCATGGAGTCCGCCCAGCTGGATGAAAATCAATCAGGATTATCCGGTGCGCAGTGATAAATATAATACGATGCACCCGGCGAAGGATTATTATTTGCAAGGAAATAAAGGACCTAAAATAGAAGGGGTATTCCCGGCAGAACTGGCTGAAACGGATTTCTTTATTCAAGACCCTCGTTACCTGTCGGCATACGCGAATTTCTTTTGCAAGTTTGTTTCCGCGTATAAGGAGTTGAATATTCCCATAAAGATGGTGATGTTTCAAAATGAATCATGGAGCTATACGCCTTATCCGGGATGTGCATGGACACCGGAGGGGATTATCCGTTTCAATGTAGAATATCTGGCTCCGGCACTGAAGAAAGCGCATCCGGACGTGAAACTGTATTTCGGAACCATCAACACAAACCGTTATGAAATAATAGAAAAGGTGCTGGACGACCCGCGTATGCCTGAAACGATTCAAGGAATAGGACTGCAGTGGGAAGGAGGACAGTTACTGACCCGCCTGCGTGCGAAATATCCGAATTATAACTATGTGCAGACTGAAAGTGAATGCGGATGGGGTTCTTTCGACTGGAAAGCCGCAGAGCATACGTTTCATCTGATGAATCATTATTTAGGAAATGGCTGTGAGGAGTATACTTTCTGGAATCCGATTCTGGCGGATGAAGGAGTAAGTCCGTGGGGATGGAAGCAGAATGCCTTGATACGGGTGGATTCCAAACAGGCTAAGGCTATCTTTACGCCGGAATATTATGCTGTGAAGCATTACACCCGTTTCCTGATGCCGGGCACGAAGGTGCTGGCGTTTAAACCGACGGCTGAGGATAAGAAGCCGGTGCTGGTAGTACAGACCCCAGAAGGAAAAACCGTGGTGGTGGCAGGAAACTTTCAGGATAGTCCGCAGCAATTGACGGTGAAGTTGGGAGAAAAATGGCTGAATGTGACTTTGCAGGCTCATTCCTTTAATACGTTTGAGTTTCAAGTGAAATAAAAATCAAAGAAAATTACATTTTGATTGAGTAGTCGGGACAAGTTATTCGTATTTCTATAAAAAACAATATAAAAGGAATATGAAGAACTTGTCTTTGACGTTGGGATTATGGGTTCTTGGAGCTGCAATGTGTGCGGCAGAACCGATAGAATTGAATTTGTCTTCTCCGGAAGGTACACATAAGGTGAAATTTTATGAGAAAAAATCGGCTTCCGGAGCCAATGTACTTTGCTATGAAGTAGATTACAATGGGAAACAGGTTGTGAAGGAATCGCAGGCCGGATTGCAACTGGACAATCGTGTCTGGGAAATGGCTTTGGGGATGCGTAAATTGCCTCAGCCGGCATGCTGGATGGACAATCTGGAGGTGGATTCGGTAGCTTATGGCAGCCATGACGCTACTTGGACACCGCTTTATGGGGAACGCAGCTCGGTGCGTGACAACTACAAATGGGGCACACTGTATTTATCAAAAAAGGACGGTTCTGACTACCGTTTGAATGTAGAAGTGCGTGCCTATGATGAAGGGGTGGCTTTTCGTTATTATTTCCCGGAACATCCGAAAGCTATTTTCCACAAGGTAGTGGGAGACCTGACGGAGTATACTTTTCCGGAAGGAACCAAGGCTTGGGCTGAACAATGGGCACAGGCGCATTTTGAATATCTGGATGTGAATGCGCTGAAGAAGCCGGTGGAACGTGCCTTGACACTGGAATTACCCAACGGGGTATGGGCGGCATTGACTGATGCCGATGTGGACGACTGGTGTCTGACCAAATTTCAGGCTTCATCTGAAAAGCAGCATACATTGACTTCTGTCATGTACAGTCCGGTGGATATTGTTACTTATTATGCAACGCCGTGGAAGGTTATCATGGCGGCAGATAAACCAGGGGAATTGCTGGAACACAATTATATTATTGAAAATTTGAATCCTCCTTGTGAGATTAAGGATACGGACTGGATTAAGCCGGGAAAAATCATGCGCGAAACCTCGCTTACGACAGACCAGGCTTTGAAGACCATTGATTTCTGTGCGGAACACCGCATCCCGTACATGCTTTTTGACTGGCAGTGGTATATGCCCTGTACCTCACATGATGGGGATGCCACGAAGGTGGTGGCGTATGGAAAGAAGAAAGGGGTAGGTATCTGGTTGTATGTCAATCAGCATGCCCTACAGAAACAGATGCGCGAATTGTTCCCGCTGTTGCACAAATGGGGTATTGTGGGAGTGAAGTCAGGATTTGTGCAGTATGCAAGTCACCGCTGGGCTACCTGGTTGCACGATATGGTGCGTCTGGCTGCAGAGAATAACCTGATGATGAATATTCATGATGAGTTCCGTCCGTCGGGATTCAGCCGTACTTATCCAAACCTGCTGACACAGGAAGGTATCCTGGGGAACGAAGAGTTTCCGGATGCTACACACAGTACCATTCTTCCGTTTACGCGTATGATTAATGGAGCCGCAGATTATACCATCTGTTATTATGACAAGCGCTTGAAGAATACGCATGCGCATCAGCTGGCGGCTTCATTGGTGTTTTATAGTCCGTTGATGACAATTTTCTGGTATGACCGTCCTCAATTCTACAACGGTGAACCGGAGATTGAATGGTTTGAAAATCTGCAGACTGTATTTGATGAGTCGCATGTGTTGGATGGTATGCCGGGTAAAAATATCACCATGGCTCGCCGGAAAGGGAAAGAATGGTTTGTGGGAATGCTGACCAACAATGACGGTTCTGTTGAAACTTTGGATTGTGCTTTCCTGGACAAGAATCAGACGTATCTGGCATCTATTTATACCGATGGGGGAGAAGAAGTGAAGACAAAGACGCAGGTGAAATGTTCGTATGTGTTGGTTGGAGCTGGAGATGTGATAAAGTTTACCCTGAAACCCAGAGGAGGAGCTGCTGTGAGACTGGTGCCGGTGACAGAAAAGGAAGTAAAAGCTTATAAGAAATATAACGGAGAATCATTTTAAGAAATTTTTAGGTTCTTCTTTTAAGTGGAATGGTCCCTTGATTCGTATTTATAGACGAAAAGTATTTAGATAAATGGATTTTTAAGTTTTGGGTATTTTTCTTTTGGTAGAAGATTGTTTTTGGGGGTTACTTAAATTAGGAAAGAAGAATGAAAGGATTGTTTTTTATATTGAGTCTGTCAGTTTGCAGCCTGTTTCATCCAGCGATGGCACAGTATCGTTCTGAGGTATGGGTGTCTGATGAAGGGAATGGCATGTACCGGAATCCAGTGCTTCATGCGGATTATTCTGATCCGGATGTCTGTGCGGTAGGAGAGGACTATTTTTTGACGGCGTCTAGTTTTAATTGTACTCCGGGACTTCCTATCCTGCATTCAAAGGATTTGGTAAACTGGAAAATCGTGAATTATGCCTTGAAGAAGGTGGAACCGGTGGAATATTATAATGAACCTCGTCATGGAAAAGGCGTATGGGCACCTTCCATTCGTTTTCATGAAGGAATGTACTATATATACTGGGGTGATCCGGATTTTGGCATTTTTATGGTAAAGACTCGTGACCCGTATGGAGAGTGGGATGCTCCCGTGCTGGTAAAGGCTGGAAAAGGGATGATTGACCCTTGTCCGTTATGGGATGACGACGGGCGTGTGTATCTGGCTCATGCATGGGCCGGAAGCCGGGCGAAATTCAATAGTGTGCTGACGGTGTGCGAGTTAAATAAGGAAGGTACAAAAGTCATTTCAGACCCGGTACTGGTGTTTGACGGAAATGACGGCGTAAATCATACCATTGAAGGAGCAAAGTTCTATAAGCGGAATGGCTTTTATTATCTGTTTGCACCTGCGGGTGGAGTAGTTTCCGGATGGCAATTGGTGATGCGTTCGAAAGACGTGTACGGACCGTATGAAGCCCGAATTGTGATGGCACAAGGAAAGACGGACATCAACGGACCGCATCAGGGAGGATGGGTAGACACTCCGGCTGGGGAATCATGGTTTTTGCATTTCCAGGATAAGGGAGCTTATGGACGTGTACTGCATCTGAATCCGATGAAATGGGTAAATGACTGGCCGGTAATTGGAGTTGATAAGGACGGCGACGGTTGTGGAGACCCGGTGAGCCGTTATCGTAAACCTAAAATCGGTAAAACGTATCCGATAGAAACGCCTGTGGAGAGTGATGAGTTTGATACTCGTAAGCTGGGGCTGCAATGGGAATGGCATGCAAATTATCAGGATGTGTTTGGCTTTACGACGAATATGGGATATGCCCGTATTTATGGGCATGAACTTTCGCCGCATTTTAAGAACTTCTGGGAAGTTCCGAATCTGTTGATGCAAAAATTCCCGGCAGAGGAATTTACGGCTACCGCTAAATTAAAGGTTTCGGCAAAAGATGACGGACAACTTTCGGGACTCATCATTATGGGCTGGGACTATTCCTGGATAGGAGTGGAAAAGCAGGGAGAAAAATTCTTGCTGAAGCAGGCTGTATGTAAGGATGCAGAACAGGGTAACCTGGAACAGGTTTCTACATTAGCCGTATTGGAGCCTAGCCGGAAGTTTGAAGCAGGTTTGTTCCCCAATTACGAAAGAGAGATTTACATAAGGGTACATGTGGATAAAGGGGCATATTGTCGTTTTAGCTACAGTCTGGATGGAAAGAAATTTACGGAGGCCGGCACGCTGTTCAAAGCCCGCCAGGGAAAATGGATTGGTGCGAAGGTGGGAATGTTCAGCGTAACTCCTCATGGAAAGGAGCGTGGCTGGGTGGATGTAGACTGGTTCCGTGTGGAAAAATAAAAGAATTTAGATATGAAAATTAGAAATCTGTTGTATGGCATAGGAATCATGGCTTTATCTTCTTGTGCCGGTGAAAAGGCTGAAAACCTGGATGTGGATAAAGCTTTGGCGTATTGTGACGTGCAAGTACATCGTGCGCTGGCTGAACTGGAAAAGAACGGAGAGGCGGATTATAGTATGCAGCCTCGAAATATCTTGTCGGGAGAAAAGTTCTGGAATTGCCGGAAGGTGGCTAAGGAAGAATGGACAGGTGGATTCTGGCCGGGTATTTTGTGGTATGATTATGAAGCTACACAAAATGATACGATTCGTGAACTGGCAGAAAAGTACACGGAGTCTTTAAAGTTGTTTTCGGAGATTCCGGCGTATGATCACGATTTGGGCTTTCTCGTGTTTTGCAGTTATGGAAACGGGTATCGTCTGACGCATAATCCGACTTATCGGGATGTAATCATTGCTACGGCTGACTCGCTGGCTACTTTGTATAATCCGAAAGTGGGTACGATTCTGTCCTGGCCTCGTAATGTGGAGATGTTGGGCGGGCATAACACCATTATGGATAACATGATTAACTTGGAGATGCTTTTCTGGGCTGCCCGCAACGGGGGAGACCGGCGGTTGTTTGACGTGGCAGTGTCGCATGCAGACAAAACGATGGAAAACCAGTTCCGTCCGGATTATACCTCGTATCATGTGGCTGTGTATGATACACTGACAGGGAATTGCATCAAGAAATGCACGCATCAGGGATATGCGGATGAGTCGATGTGGGCACGTGGACAGGCTTGGGCTATTTATGGTTATACTGTGGTGTTCCGTGAAACCGGTGATCCTAAATACCTGGAATTTGCAGAAAAGTTAGTGGACGTGTATCTGAAGAATCTGCCTGAGGATTATGTGCCTTACTGGGATTTTAACGCACCTGATATTCCGAATGCACCTAGGGATGCTTCTGCGGCTTGTGTGGTCGCTTCGGCTTTGCTGGAGATGTCTGGATTTTATGGAAACGGGCAAGGGGAAAAGTACAAGGAAGCTGCGGAAAAAATGTTGTGCAGTCTGAGCAGCGATAATTATCTGTCGCGGGATACGAATGTCGCTTTCTTGCTACATTCTACCGGTCATTGGCCAGCTAAGTCGGAAATAGATGCTTCTATCATCTATGCAGATTATTACTATATTGAGGCCTTGCTGAGATTGAAGAGAGTTAATGAAGGTTTGCGGGCCGTTGAATAAAAGGTTGGAGGTATTATAAAAAAGCGGGGAAGGACGATGGGTTTTGTCCTTCCCCGCTTTTTTATAAACTTATCAAGGAGTTACAGTTACTTCTTTTGTGCATCGGCTTCTTTCAGCATTTCTTTTACTGCTGCTGCAAGCTGTTCATCTTCGCCTTTCAATGATTTTTCAGGACTGTTGTAGACTTTGATGTCCGGTTCCAGTTGTTTGTTTTCCATGTACTGGCCCCGCATATCCATACAGCCTACCTGAGGAATACCGAAGACGATGGTCGGGTCTATCTGACGTTCCCACCATACAGCGGTCATGGTGCCCGGAACAGGAGCTCCGATAAGCTTACCGATTTTCAGCTCTTTGTATACCCAGGGGAAACCGTGTGCATTACTGTAATTGTCTTCACAAATCATCACGCAAGAAGGTTTCAGCCATTTGTTGAACGGGTCGCTACCGATGTATTGTCCACGAGGAACAAAACGCTGGTATTCTTTTCCGCTTAACAAAGTGGCCAGGTCGTCGTGCAACCATCCTCCTCCGTTGTGACGGGTATCTACGATAACAGCTTCTTTGTTGCGATTGCGGTCACTAAGCAATTCGCTGTACACATTGCGGAAACTTGGGCTGTCCATGCCTTTTACATGCACGTATGCAATTCGTCCGCCGGAAAGAGTTTCGACCATCTTTTCATTTCTCTTTACCCAGCGTTTGTAGAGCAATTCATTCTGCTCACCTGCACTGATGGGTTTGATGGTTACCGGGAAGCGTTTTCCGTTTTGCGGGTTGTAGATGCTGAGCTGTATGTTCTTTCCAGCTTTTCCTTCCAGCATAGGATAATAATCTGTGTCTTTCAGGATAGGCTCTCCATCAATTTTTTCAATGATACAACCTGCGGTCACATCTGTCTTTTTAACCGCAAACGGACCTTTGGCGATAATTTCCTGGATTTTTAATCCATCTCCTTCATAGCTGTTGTCAAAGAATACCCCTAAGCATGCAGTCGACAAAGTGGCTCCCGGAGCATAATATCTGGCTCCTGTATGTGAGCCGTTCAGTTCGCCTAACAGTTCGCTCAGCATTTCCTGGAAATCGTAGTTATTGTTGATATGCGGCAAGAAACGTGCATAACTTTCACGATAGTATTTCCAGTCAGTTCCATGCAGGTCGGCTACATAGAACTTGTCGAGTACCTGCTGCCATACGTGGTTGAAGATATATTCTCTTTCCTCGTATGGACGGTAATTGAATATCGCTTCAAAGCTTACGTTGTCAGTCTTATTTTTCTCCACATCTATTTTCTTGATGCCTCCGTTGCTACAAAGGAAGAGTTGTTTGTTTTCCTTGTTGTAGGTCATCGAGCCATATCCGATGTCTTTTAGCAGAAGTTCAGTCTTTTGTTCTTTCAGGTCGTGTACCCACAAGTCGGCACCGTCTTCAAAAGAGGCCTGGTAGTAAAGCTTGTCGCCGTCAGGACTGAGTACGGCATCGCCTAAATGAGAAGAATTCACGGTCAGGCGGATAACCCGGTCACGGCAGTTTTCCAAATCAAAGGTGAGTGGAGTGACTTTCTTGTCTTTTTCAGATTTCTCTTTTTTGTCCTTTTTCTTGCCGTCCTGCTTGTCTTCCTCTTTTTCTTTATCTTCTTTCTCTTTTACGAGGGCAAATTCTTCTTTGCTGAGGCGGAAACGTTCGTAAGCCTCTAAGTCGAAGAACATGATGTACACATCGCTTTCAGCTCCCCAGCTTCCGTGACTTCTGTATCCGGCACGGTCGCTTTCCCAAATCATGGCTTTTCCATCCAGTACCCATTTGGCATTGGAATCTGTATAGCCGCTTTCTGTCAAATTGTGGATTTCACCATTACCGGAAGCGTTGACCAGAGCTACATCATTATTGTTCCATCCTCCTGTTCCGATGTATCCGCAAAGCAGCCATTTGCTGTCGGGACTCCACTGGAACCACTGGTCCCCATCGCTGTAAGAATATTCATATTTTCCGTCCATGGCAGTGTGGACAGATTTATCTTTCAGGTTGAGCACTCGCAATGTGGTGCGATTCTCTAAAAATGCAATCTGTTTTCCGTCCGGGCTGTATTGTGGCTGGAAGGAAGTGACTTGAGAATGTGTCAGCTGTTTTTCCTTGATGTCGGTAGCGTAGGTGAACAACTTTTCTTCCTCTTTAGTCAAGGTGGATTGGTAAATCTGCCAGAGTCCATTTCTTTCGGAGGCATATACAATGCTTCTTCCGTCGGGAGCAAAGCCGATGCTTCGTTCCTGTTCGGGAGTGTCTGTAATCTGTTTGGTCGTTTTATATTCAGTAGAAGTGACGAATACATCTCCATGAAGTATAAATGCTACCTCCTTGCCATTGGGGGATACGGCGATTTCTGTAGCTCCGGAAGATTTTATCTGGTGAGCCAGTTCGTTTTCTGTCTGGTCAGTAACGATACGGATAGCCACTTTCTGAGGCTGTTGTCCTTCTTTGACTGTATAGATTTCACCATCGTAACCGTAGCATAAAAGTCCGTTCTGTGAGGATGACAGGAAACGGACCGGATGCTGGGTGTGGTGTGTCAACTGCATTTCATTGCTTCCGTCAAGGTTGCATTTGAAAATATTGAACGAGCCTGCTTTTTCGCTGAGGTAGTAAAACGACTGGTTATCGTTACTCCATATCGGGTTACGGTCTTCTCCATTGAATGACGTGACTTTCTGGTAAGTACGCTCATTGTTCTCTTTTTTACTTATCCAAATGTCGCGTGTAATGGAAGAAGTATGATGTTTTCTCCAGGGGTCTTCGTACCCTTTCTGGTCGTGATATAGTAAGGTAGTACCATCTTGTGCGACACTGATGTCTTCCATAGGAAGAGAGGAATAGAGTTTGGGACGTCCGCCTTGAGTGCTTATTTCATAAACTTGTGGAAACTGGGCACTGGGGAAGGACAGGTCGGTCGCATCAGGCATCAGGTTGGCCTTGAACAAAATATGTGTGGCATCTGAAAATGTGACAGGGGTTTCGTTTCCAGAATGAGTTGTTAGTCTTTTGGGGATTCCTCCGTCTTTGGATACAATGTAAATATCCATGCTTCCCTGGCGAGAAGAGGCAAAAGCAATCTGCTGTCCGTCCGGACTCCATATCGGATGAGTGTCGTATGCCGGATTGGTGGTAAGTTGTCTGGCATTTCCACCAGTGGAGGGTACGGTGTAAATGTCTCCTTTATAACAGAAAGCAATGGTGCTTCCGTCGGGTGAAATGGAGCAATAGCGCATCCATAATGGATTTTCTGTAGCTCCTGCCGTGGTAAATACGGCAAGGGCGGCAAGGAATAATGAGGTTTTCATCAGCGGTTCTTATCTTTTTTTCGATTAAAAAAACGGTGTATGCGTTGGAATATCATGATGCCGGTTTTCAGTCCATCATAAGCGGCTATGCCGGCATTGATGTGCTGCATCATATTCTCCATTTTGTTTTTACTTTTCTGTGGAGAGAATAATTCCTGTGTCAGGAGTTGTATGCGTTCTTTGGACTCTCTTAATTCTTGTTTTTTTTGTGTCCTTAATTGAGAGATGATTTCAACGCTATAGTTGGTAATGGGTTTTATATCGTTCATTATTTTATTCTTTAGAAGCAGGTTCGTCAAGGAATAAGCGTGCGAGGAAATGTACCATAGGCTGGAATATCCATTGTTTTCTCATCCGGTAAATGAGTATGGCCAGGAGAAGAACTACACCTCCAATGATGGCATATCCTCCAATCAGGCTGCCAACAAGAGGAGCCAGTGCGTATACGAGCATGAAGGAAAAATAGAAAAGAGCCATCATGCTCAAAATGATAATGATGAGTATAAGGATTAAGGTCGATAGCAGGATAGTGAGCTTTTCTACCAAATCGAGTTTGACGTATTGACCTTGAAGCTCAATGTATTTTCGTACCTCCTTAAATAAGGATTCAAGATTATCGATGCTTTTATCGTTTGCAAACATAAGCAGTTATTCTAAGATGAAAAAAATATAAAGCAGACTTTTCCCTTGAAAAAGCCTGCTTTATATTTACGACAAATTATTCAGCGTCTTTAACTTCTGCTGCTATTTGATCGACCAAGTCGTCCATTTCAGCACGGTTCAGTCGAATTCCCTTTTTGCGAAGAACTTCAGCAATTTTTCTACGGGTATCTTCACCTTTTTCCGGGGCAAACAAAATGCCGGCTGCAGCTCCTAAAGTAACACCGCCAAGGAATGCTGCTACAATACTTAAAGCTTTCATAAATCTAATTTTTAAAAGTTATTACTCTACAAATCTAATAATAATCCTGATATGTTGTTCTTTTTTCATGGAAAAATGCAGCTCTATGCTGTCGATAGAATAGAATTAACGGATTTTAATAGTATGGCAGATTTTATATTGTTACCTTTGCGACGTATTAAATTGAATATTCATCTAATATTGGTATAGATAACATGAAGAAGATTGTTGTAATGGGAATGGCTCTGTGCACAGCATTGGCATTCTCTTCTTGTAAATCAAGTGAAAGTGCTTACAAGAAAGCGTATGAAAAAGCTAAACAGCAGGAACTTGCTGAGGCTTCTGCAGCCACTGAGGCACCAGTGGAAGCTCCGGCAGTAGAAACAGCACCCGCACCTGCTCCAGTTGTATCTACAGCTCCGGTTCGTGAAGAAAAGGTAGAATTGGTTTCTGGTGATGGCTTGAAAGCTTATAGCGTAGTGTGCGGTAGCTTTGGCGTAAAAGCAAATGCGGATGGCTTGAAGTCAAAACTGGATGGAGACGGTTATAATGCAAAGGTGGTGTACAATGCAGAACGCAATATGTATCGTGTGGTTGTTGAATCATTTGATACAAGAGACGAAGCAGCTCGTGCAAGAGATGCATTTAAAGCAAAATATCCTACACGTGAAGATTTCCAAGGTGCTTGGTTATTGTATCGTGTGTATTAATGTGATATAGATAAGAATTATTATTCCATATTTCAGGATTGAAAGCGACAGTGTAAAAGCTGTCGCTTTTTTTGCTTATATTTGTCGGCTGAAAAAGATTTGATATTTATGAAATTGAATAGGATTATAGGTATGTTTTTGCTTGGAATGCCTTTGGCTATGCAAGCACAGGAAAAGGTTGTGCCAATAAAATACGGTGACATGGATCAGTGGGTAACCCGTAAGATTCATGAGTCGGGGATTATTGGAGGAAATACAAAACTGCTGTATGAATTAGGGCCTACAAAGGAAATCGACGGAAATGTGGCCTATGTGAATCAGGGAGGATCTCCGTGGGGAAATTCCAATGTGATGGCTAAGGTGATGGGGATTGTAAAAACAAATACCAGTGTATATCCTGAACAGAGAGGAAATGGCTATTGTGCACGTCTGGAAACTCATATTGAAAGTGTAAAGGTGCTGGGGATGGTGAATATCACAGTCTTAGCCTCTGGTTCTATGTTTCTGGGTGATATGAAGGAACCGATTACGGGAACTAAAGATGGAGAAAAAGCACTGAATTCAGGACTTCCTTTTACTTCTCGTCCAAAGGCAGTTCGTTATGACTATAAGGTTCAAATGTCTGGACAGCCGAACCGTATTCGTCAGACCGGATTCAGCAAGAAGACAACTGTGCCGGGACAGGATTGTGCGATTATGGTCTGCCTGTTGCAGAAGCGTTCGGAAGATGCGGAAGGAAACATTATTGCTAAGCGAGTAGGTACAGTAGCCGTAAAATACAATCGCTCGCAAGACTGGCACAATGGGGCTACTTATGAGATAATGTATGGGGATATTACGCATGACAAGCGTTATGTACCAGAACTGATGCAGTTAGGTACGGGCGGATATTATGCCCGTAACAGCAAAGGAGAAAGTAAACTTATAAAAGAAGTGGGTTGGGCTGGTAAAGACGAGCATCCTACTCATTTGATTCTTCAGTTTACTTCAAGCATGGGAGGAGCCTTTGTGGGGTCTCCTGGAAATAAATTATGGATAGATAATGTCAATTTGGTATATTGAGATTGCAAAAAAGCTAGGAGGAGGCAGAAAAAGTCTTTCTATATATAAAAATAAGGTGTAACAACTGATATTTTTTGAGTATTTTTTCTCTTATTCGTTGTTTACTTTCAAAAGAAATACTTATTTTTGCATCGCAATCAGAAAGAAATAAATGTCAAATTGATGGTTCCTTTTGATTACTAATAGAGTGAGTGTTTATAAAGCAATTATAAAACCTTTAAATTTTAAACAAAATGATTAAAGTAGGTATTAACGGTTTCGGTCGTATCGGCCGTTTCGTATTCCGTGCAGCTCAGAACAGAAACGATATTCAGATCGTAGGTATTAACGACTTGTGTCCAGTAGATTACTTGGCATACATGTTGAAATATGATACTATGCACGGTAAATTCAACGGTACTATCGAAGCTGACGTTGAAAACAGCAAATTGATTGTTAACGGTAAAGAAATCCGTGTAACAGCTTGCAAAGATCCTAAAGAATTGGCTTGGGATGCAGTAGGTGCTGAATACGTAGTAGAATCTACTGGTTTGTTCTTGACTAAAGAAAAAGCTCAGGCTCACATCGAAGCTGGTGCTAAATATGTAGTTATGTCAGCTCCTTCTAAGGATGACACTCCGATGTTCGTTTGCGGTGTTAACGAAAAAACTTATGTTAAAGGTACTCAGTTCGTTTCTAACGCTTCTTGTACTACTAACTGCTTGGCTCCTATCGCTAAGGTTTTGAACGACAAATGGGGTATCACTGATGGTTTGATGACTACAGTTCACTCTACAACTGCTACTCAGAAAACTGTTGACGGTCCTTCTATGAAAGACTGGAGAGGTGGTCGTGCTGCTTCTGGTAACATCATTCCGTCTTCAACTGGTGCTGCTAAAGCTGTAGGTAAAGTTATCCCGGCTTTGAACGGTAAATTGACTGGTATGTCAATGCGTGTTCCGACTTTGGACGTATCTGTAGTTGACTTGACTGTTAACTTGGCTAAACCGGCTACTTACGCTGAAATCTGCGCTGCTATGAAGGAAGCTTCTGAAGGCGAATTGAAGGGTATTTTGGGTTACACTGAAGATGCAGTTGTTTCTTCTGACTTCTTGGGTGACACTCACACTTCTATCTTCGATGCTAAAGCTGGTATCGCTTTGACTGATACTTTCGTTAAGGTTGTTTCTTGGTATGACAACGAAATCGGTTACTCTAACAAAGTATTGGATTTGATCGCTCACATGGCTTCTGTAAACTGCTAATTAGTTTAGACCATATAAGCAAGAGCCGTCAGGATTTTCTCCTGGCGGCTTTTTTTTGCGCATATTCGTGTGTGTTGTGCAGAAAAAAACTATCTTTGCCGTTGAACTTCTCAAAAATGACCTTATGAATTATGATTTGATTACGATACTTGGTCCAACGGCTTCAGGAAAGACTTCTTTGGCTGCAGCTTTGGCTGCTCGTCTGAAAACAGAAATTATTAGTGGTGACAGCCGTCAGGTGTATCGTAGGATGGATTTGGGAACAGGTAAGGATTTATCGGACTATGTGGTTGACGGCTATAAGGTTCCATATCATTTGATAGACATTGTGGAACCAGGCTATAAATACAATGTGTTTGAATATCAACGTGATTTTTTAGTTGCATACGAAGATATAAAGGCCAGAGGACTTCTGCCGATTTTATGTGGAGGTACAGGCATGTATCTGGAGTCTATATTGAAAGGATACCGTTTACTTCCTGTCCCGGAAAATAAAGAATTGAGAGAAAGTTTGGCTTCTAAATCGCTTGAGGAGTTGACGGATATCTTGTCTCACTATAAGAAATTGCATAATTCAACAGACGTAGATACGGTGAAACGAGCCATTCGGGCAATTGAAATAGAGGAATATTATTTAACTCAAGATGTCAATGCGCGTTCATTCCCCGAGATACATAGTCTGATTGTCGGAGTGGATATTGATCGGGATTTGCGCCGGCAGAAGATTACCAATCGATTGAAGAAACGCTTGCAGGAAGGAATGGTTGACGAGGTGAAGGCGCTACTGAAAGAAGGTATAAATCCTGATGACCTGATTTATTACGGTTTGGAATATAAATATTTGACTTTATATGTGGTAGGTAAGCTGTCTTACGATGAAATGTTCAGCCAGCTTGAAATCGCTATTCATCAGTTTGCCAAACGGCAGATGACCTGGTTTAGAGGTATGGAAAGGAGGGGCTTTCAGATTCATTGGATAGATGCTGAAGCACCACTGAATGAGAATGTGGAACGAATTATTGATCTGATAAAATAAACGGAAATGGCAGTAGAACCAGACAGATGGGGGGTGATTTATAACCCCAAGGCCGGAAGCCGTAAGGCTCAGAAACGTTGGCAGACTATTCGTGCTTACATGGATGAATGTAAGGTGAAATATGATTATGTACAGTCGGAGGGATTTGGTTCGGTTGAGCGTTTGGCAAAGACACTGGCTAACAACGGTTATCTTACGATTGTGGTAGTAGGCGGAGATGGTGCGCTTAATGATGCCCTGAATGGTATTATGTATTCCGATGTAAAAGATAAAAGCCAGATAGCCTTAGGGGTGATTCCGAATGGGATTGGTAATGATTTTGCAAAGTACTGGGGACTAAGCTCCGATGATTATAAGAAAGCGGTGGATGTATTGATTAATCGCCGTTTAAGAAAGATTGATATTGGGGTGTTCTCGTATTTTGACGGAGAACAACATCGGACTCGTTACTTTTTGAATGCTGTGTATATGGGACTTGGTGCTCGTATCGTACGGATTACCAATGAAACCCGTCGTTTTTGGGGGATTCCTTTGATTTCTTATTTAGCCTCATTGTTTCTGGTTGCTTTTGAGCGAAAATTGCATCGGATGCATTTGAAGGTAAATGACGAACATATTCGTGGACGGATTATGGCTGTGGGAATCGGTAGTGCATACGGGTATGGACTGACTCCAAGTGCTGTTCCATATAACGGGTGGCTTGATGTGTCTATTATTTATCGTCCAGAGCTTCGTCAGTTAATTTCCGGACTTTGGATGTTGCAACAGGGAAGATTGTTGAATCATAAGACGGTCAAGCCTTATCGTACGCGATGCGTAAAGGTGCTGCGTGCACAGAATGCAGAAGTCAGTTTGGATGGTCGTCTTTGGTTAGACCGTCATTTCCCGATTGAGATTACAATAGCTCCAGAAGCAATTACTTTGATAATACCTAATTAATATGATAAAGAATATTTCTGATTTAAAGCGGGATGACATGTTTTTCCTGCTGGCAGGTCCTTGTGTGATAGAAGGAGAAGACATGGCTCTTCGTATTGCGGAACGAGTCGTAAAAATTACAGACAACTTGCATATTCCATACGTTTTTAAAGGTTCTTACCGGAAAGCAAACCGTTCACGTCTGGATTCTTTCACTGGAATAGGTGATGAAAAAGCGTTGAAAATATTGGCTAAGGTAAGAAGTACGTTTGATGTGCCTGTCGTAACAGATATTCATACCGCTTCCGAAGCAGAAATGGCTGCTGAGTATGTAGATGTGTTGCAAATACCGGCATTCCTTTGTCGCCAGACCGATTTGCTGGTTGCGGCAGCTCGCACCGGAAAGATTGTCAATATTAAGAAAGGACAGTTCTTGTCTCCTGCTGCCATGCGTTTTGCAGCTGATAAAGTGGTAGAGGCAGGTAACGATCAGGTAATGCTGACGGAACGTGGTACAACATTTGGTTATCAGGATTTGATTGTCGATTATAGAGGAATTCCGGAAATGCAGTCTTTCGGACATCCGGTAGTGCTGGATGTGACACATTCTTTGCAACAACCTAATCAGACTTCTGGGGTGACAGGAGGTATGCCGCAGCTTATTGAAACTGTAGCAAAGGCCGGTGTGGCAGTTGGTGTGGATGGGTTGTTTATGGAAACTCACGAGGATCCATCTAAAGCAAAAAGCGATGGAGCCAATATGTTAAAATTGGACTTGCTGGAAGACTTGCTGGTGAAACTGGTTCGTATTCGTCAATCTTTGTAATGTATGATGGGGCGGTTGGTTGAGATAAAAGTCTGGAAAGAGATTGTAGTGCCTTTGTTTGTATGCCTTACATTATCAATAGGAAATGGATATGCCCAAAGTGAATCTATGGTGTCTTCTACCGGTGATGTGCCGCTGTTGGAGAGAATGACGGATGGTAAGCAGAAGGTGGATTGGGCAGATATGAATATTCAGTTCTGTTCTGCTGCCGATGTTTCCTTTAATAATGCCAAACTGGATGAAGCGGCATTTAAGGTGCATCGTATCCGTTTGGAGGTGTTAGGGGGATTTCATGAAAAGTTTTCTTATCATTTTCGTCAGTCTTTGAATCAATACACGACTCCCAATATTCCATTGGATAATCTTTCCGGCTCGGTTGAATTGGCCATGGTAGGTTGGCAGTTGAATGATAAATGGAAGTTGACAGCTGGAAAGCAACCTGTCCAGTTCAGTGGGTATGAGTGTTGGGTGAATGCCATAAAAGTGCGGCATTACTCCGATTTCAATAACACGATACCGTGTTATCAGGCGGGTTTGAATGCAGCCTACAAGATGAATGACAACCATGAGTTTAATTTTCAGGTGACAAATAATCGGAACGGAGATAGTGCAGATCAATTTATGTATGGACTTCCGGAAGGAGTGGAGCCTACTAAAATTCCTTTGCTGGCAACTGTTAACTGGGATGGTTATTTTGTAGATCATGCCATGCAGCTTCGGTATTCTCTTTCGTATGGACAGCTGGCAAAGCATAAGAATGTGTTTTATTTTACTTGCGGAAATGTATGGGACAAGAAACCCTTCTTGGGTTACATTGATTTTATGTATTCGCGTGAAGGCATCGACTCCAAAGGACTTATCAGTGAGGTAACAGCTGTGAATGGTGAAGGTACTACGGTGCCGAATGTGGACTACTTTACAACTATATTCAATTTAGACTACCGTGTGGCTTCACATTGGAATATGTATGTAAAAGGAGTCTATGAACAGGGCAATGTGTTCAAGTCGAATGACATGTTTTCGTCAGGTACCTATCGCAGAGTATGGAACGTACAGCTTTGTGCAGAATACTATCCTTTAAAAAACAGTGAGTTGTTGTGCTATCTTCACGTATTATATAAAAATATACATCTGACGGAGAAAGCACGTTCTTGGGGAGCGGAAAGTTATAATCATCAGCGTATCTCATTAGGTTTGGTTTATACACTGACCGTTTTCTGAGAAGAAGTTATTTTCTGCATGGCATCTGTTTATATATTCCAATAAAAAACTATATCTTTGCAACGCAATTACGGTTTGGATTACATTAAAAAGTAAAAAGATATGCTTACTATTAAACAAATTACAGAAGACACCGACAAGGTGATTCGTGGATTGGAGAAAAAGCATTTTGCAAATGCAAAAGAAACAATTGCAAAAGTGCTTGAACTGAATGATCAGAGACGTAGCGCACAAAACCAATTAGATAAAAATCTCTCAGAAGTAAATTCTACATCGAAGGCTATCGGTGCTTTGATGAAAGAGGGAAAAAAGGAAGAAGCAGAAGCTGCTAAAGCTCGTGTAGCTGAAATTAAAGAAATTAGCAAAGAACTGCAGGCAACGATGGATAAGGCTGCAGAAGATATGCAGAACTTGCTTTATACCATCCCTAATGTACCTTACGAAAGTGTTCCGGAAGGTTTCGGAGCTGAAGATAATGTGGTAGAGAAAATGGGAGGTATGGAAACTGAACTTCCGAAAGATGCACTGCCGCATTGGGAACTGGCTAAAAAATATGATTTAATCGATTTTGATTTAGGTGTTAAGATTACAGGTGCTGGTTTCCCGGTATACAAAGGAAAAGGTGCTCGTTTGCAGCGTGCATTAATTAACTTCTTCCTGGATGAAGCTCGTGCTGCAGGTTATGAAGAAATCATGCCTCCTACAGTGGTAAATGCTGCATCAGGATATGGTACAGGACAGTTGCCTGATAAGGAAGGTCAGATGTATCACTGCAACTTGGATGACTTGTATCTGATTCCTACAGCTGAAGTGCCTGTGACTAATATTTACCGTGACGTGATTCTGGATGAAAAACAGCTTCCGATTAAGAACTGTGCTTACACTCAGTGTTTCCGTCGCGAAGCTGGTTCTTATGGAAAGGATGTTCGTGGTTTGAACCGTTTGCATGAATTCTCAAAAGTAGAGTTGGTGCGTATTGATAAACCGGAACATTCTAAGCAGTCTCACCAGGAAATGTTAGACCATGTGGAAGGCTTGTTGAAGAAACTGGAACTTCCTTACAGAATTCTTCGTCTGTGCGGTGGTGATATGAGTTTTACAGCTGCACTTTGCTTCGATTTCGAAGTATATTCAGAAGCACAGAAACGTTGGTTGGAAGTAAGTTCAGTTTCAAACTTTGATACTTATCAGGCAAACCGTTTGAAATGCCGTTATCGTACAGCTGAAAAGAAAACAGAACTTTGCCATACATTGAATGGCTCTGCTTTGGCTTTGCCTCGTATCGTAGCTGCATTGTTAGAAAATAATCAGACACCGGAAGGAATCCGTATTCCTAAAGCTTTGGTTCCTTATTGCGGGTTTGATATGATTGACTAATTAATATATTATAACAAAATTATCGTCTGATACAGATTTTAGGTATGCCTAAATCTGTATCAGACGTTTTTTTATATAATTACTTCTTAAAGCTCAGGAATGTAAGATTTTTTATAATAAAACGGGAATATATGCTTTTATAAATAGAAAAAACAGGCTTTTGAGGTAAAAAAAAGAGATTTTGGTTTTGTTGTTTATTTTTAATCATTAAATTTGAGGGAAAATAAAAGTAACATTTTTTATGACGAGTATTAATTTATAACCTTAATATACAACTATGAGTTATTTACGATTTGACAAGACGATAATGACAAATCTGGAAGAAACTCTAACTAGAGAAATTCTTCGTACGAATCGCTCGGGGGCTTATCATTGTTCGACAATTGTAGACTGTAATACGCGTAAGTATCATGGCTTGCTTGTGATACCTGTACCGGAGTTGGACGATGAAAACCATGTATTACTTTCCTCATTGGATGAAACTGTTATCCAGCATGGTGCTGAGTTTAATCTTGGCTTGCATAAGTATGGTGGTGACAATTTCAGTCCCAGAGGACATAAATACATCCGCGAATTCGAGTGTGAGAAAGTGCCGACAACGATTTATCGTGTAGGTGGTGTTGTTTTAAAGAAAGAGAAGTTATTTGTTCACCATGAAAACCGTATTCTAATAAGGTACACATTGGTTGATGCACATTCAGAAACAACTCTTCGTTTACGCCCTTATTTGGCTTTCCGCAGTGTACGACAGTATACACACGAAAATGCGCAGGCCAGTCGCCATTATGATGTGGTGGAGAACGGAATCAAGACATGCATGTATCCCGGTTATCCTGAACTTTACATGCAGTTGAGTAAGGAAAATCAATTCTGTTTCCAGCCCGATTGGTATAGAGGCATAGAATATCCGAAAGAACGTGAACGCGGATATGACTTTAATGAAGACTTGTATGTGCCTGGCTATTTTGAGATTAGTATTAAGAAAGGGGAATCTGTTACTTTCTCAGGTGGTGTAGCACCAATTGAAACTACCTCGCTGAATGCTTTGTTCGCAGCAGAAATGGAACAGCGAACACCTCGCAATAACTTCAAGAACTGTCTTATTAATTCGGCACATCAGTTCCTTAACAAGCAGGATGGTGAGTCGTATATCTTAGCCGGGTATCCTTGGTTTAAGTGCCGTGCACGTGACATGTTTATTTCTCTTCCGGGATTGACTCTTTCTATTGGTGAGATTGGTAAATTTGAAATGATTATGGAAACGGCTTTAAAGGCTGTTTATGCATTCATGGAAGGTAAAGATTCTCACTTGAAAGTAACGGAGATAGAACATCCGGATGTATTGTTGTGGCTGGTATGGGCTATACAGCAATATGCCAAGATGGTGTCATGGGATGAGGCACGAGTTAAATACGGCAAAGCCTTGAAGGATGTGATGGATTATCTGGCTGGTAATCATCATCCTAATTTGAGGGTTCATGAAAATGGATTGGTTTATACAAATGGAAGAGACAAGGCTGTTACTTGGATGAACTCTACCGTAAATGGCCGTCCGGTAGTGGCTCGTACTGGATACATTGTAGAATTTAATGCATTGTGGTACAATGCACTTTGCTTTGTGGCTGATTTGTTGTCATCAGACTATGGCTTTGTTGACTACTTGCATCAGTTCTCCGATAAAGTTTCTAAGTCATTCGTACAGACCTTCTTGAATGAATATGGCTATCTGCTTGATTATGTAGATGGCGATATGATGGACTGGAGTGTTCGTCCGAACATGATTTTTGCAGCAGCTTTTGATTATTCTCCGTTGGATTCCAAACAGAAAAAAGGTGTTGTAGACATCGTGACTAAAGAATTGCTTACTCCGAAAGGTCTTCGTTCGTTGAGTCCGAAGAGCGGTGGTTATAATCCAAACTATGTAGGTCCGCAGCTTCAGCGTGATTATGCTTACCATCAGGGTACTGCATGGCCTTGGCTGGAAGGTTTCTATCTGGAGGCTTATTTGCGTATCTATAAGCGGAGTGCTATTTCATTTGTAGAGCGTCAGCTTATCGGTTATGAAGATCAGATGACTTGTCATTGCATCAGTTCCATTCCGGAATTGTTTGATGGTAACCCACCGTTCCAGGGTAGAGGTGCTGTTTCATTTGCAATGAATGTGGCCGAAATTTTACGTACATTGAATTTGTTGGAGAAATATAACAATCAATAAAGAGGAGGGGTTTATATGAAAGTTTTGATGTTTGGTTGGGAATTTCCTCCTCATATCTTGGGAGGATTAGGTACGGCCAGTTATGGATTGACTCATGGACTTGCTCAACAGAAGGATATGGAAATTACCTTCTGTATTCCGAAGCCTTGGGGAGATGAAGACCAGAGTTTTTTGCGTATCATAGGAATGAACAGTGTGCCTATTGTATGGCGTGACGTACAGTGGGATTATGTAAAAGATAGAGTAGGACATTATATGGATCCGCAGCTTTATTATGACTTGCGTGACCATATTTATGCAGACTTCAATTATATGCATACCAATGATTTGGGTTGCATGGAATTCTCAGGAAGATATCCTGATAATCTGCATGAAGAAATCAACAACTATTCTATCGTAGCCGGTGTGGTAGCTCGTCAGCAGCAGTTTGATATTATTCACTCACACGACTGGTTGACTTATCCGGCAGGTATTCATGCTAAGCAGGTTTCAGGAAAACCGTTGGTTATCCATGTGCACGCCACAGACTTTGACCGAAGCCGTGGTAATGTGAACCCTACCGTTTATTCTATTGAAAAGAATGGTATGGACCATGCTGACTGTATCATGTGTGTAAGTGAGTTGACACGTCAGACAGTTATTCATAAGTACTATCAGGATCCTCGCAAAGTGTTCACCATGCATAATGCAGTGTCTCCGCTTCCAAAAGAAATACAGGATATTCAGGTGAAGAAGAATCCGAAAGAAAAGATTGTTACTTTCTTGGGACGTATTACTATGCAGAAAGGTCCGGAATACTTTGTGGAAGCTGCTGCTATGGTATTGAATCGCACGCGTAACATTCGTTTTGTGATGGCTGGTAGTGGTGATATGATGAATGCCATGATTCGTCTGGCCGCAGAAAGAGGTATTGCCGACCGTTTCCATTTCCCGGGATTTATGAAAGGCAAGCAGGTGTATGAAGTGCTGAAGATGAGTGATGTATATATCATGCCGTCAGTGTCTGAGCCATTTGGTATTTCACCATTGGAAGCTATGCAATGCTGCGTACCGACGATTATCTCTAAGCAATCCGGTTGTGCCGAAATTCTATCGAAATGTATTAAGACGGATTATTGGGATATACATGCAATGGCAGATGCCATTCATTCTATCTGTACCAACGATTCACTTTATGAATATCTCCGCGATGAAGGAAAGAAAGAAGTGGATGGTATTGTATGGGAGAAAGTCGGCGTGAAGATTCGCGCACTTTATGAGCAAGTCTTAAAAAATTATGGTAAATAAAACTGCAAAACAATATGAAAACAATTTGTCTTTACTTTGAAATACACCAGATTATTCATTTGAAACGCTATCGTTTCTTTGAAATCGGTTCAGAACATTATTATTACGATGATTATGCCAATGAGCAGGGTATGAATGAAGTAGCCGAACGTTCCTATATACCGGCCTTGAGAACCCTGATTGATATGGCAAAAGCAAATAATGGCGCATTTAAAGTTGCCTTGTCTATTTCAGGTGTGGCTTTGGAACAGTTGGAAATCTACGCTCCGGCCGTAATAGAATTGTTGCATGAGTTGAATGCGACAGGGTGTTGCGAATTCCTTTGCGAACCTTATTCACATGGATTGTCTTCATTGAAAAATGAAACATGCTTCTGCGAAGAAGTGGAACGCATGCGTGTGAAGATTAAAGACTATTTCGGACAGGATCCTAAGGTATTCCGTAACTCCAGCTTGATTTATGACAATGAAATTGGCGGTATCGTAGCAGGAATGGGATTCAAGGGTATGCTGGCAGAAGGTGCTAAGCATGTGTTAGGATGGAAGAGTCCTCACTATTTATATCATTGTGCTGAAAATCCGAATCTGAAGCTGTTGCTGCGTGACTTTAAGTTGTCTGATGATATTAGCTTACGTTTCTCTAATACAGAATGGAGCGAATATCCGTTGTTTGCAGATAAATATATTGGCTGGATTGCTTCTCTGCCGGAAAACGAACAGGTTATCAATATCTTTATGGAATTGTCTGCTTTGGGTATCTTCCAGCCGCTGTCTTCCAATATTCTGGAATTCCTGAAAGCATTGCCAGAATGTGCTAAGCAGAAAGGCATTACCTTCTCTACTCCGTCGGAAATCGTAACGAAACTGAAATCAGTTGATATGATTGACGTTCCTTATCCGATGTCTTGGGTAGACGAAGAACGTGATATTAGTCCGTGGTTAGGAAATGTAATGCAGCGTGAAGCATTTGATAAGTTGTATAGCGTGGCAGAACGTGTGCACTTGTGCTCTGACCGCAGAATCAAGCAAGACTGGGATTACTTGCAGGCAAGCAATAACTTCCGCTTTATGACAACCAAGCAGATGGGTGTATCGTTGGATCGGGGCATTTATGATTCTCCGTATGATGCTTTCACCAACTACATGAATATTCTTGGCGACTTTATTGCCCGTGTGAATGCGTTGTATCCCGTAGATATAGAAGATGAAGAATTAAATTCTTTGTTGACAACTATTCGTAACCAAGAAGAAGAGCTGGTACAGTTGAATGACCAGGTGAAACATTTGCAGTCTTTGGTTAAAGAACAGTCAGAGAAGGCTCCCGCTAAAAAAGCTCCAGCTAAGAAAACAACTACTGCCAAAAAGACTACTACAGCAAAGAAATAAAGCTTGAGATGCAGGCATAAAAAAATCCGGAAGTAAAAACTTCCGGATTTTTTTATGCTCTTATTCGTTATTTGTTGAATTTCGGTTTGGTATAGATAATTTCCATCTTAATCTTTTCTCCATCCTCGCCGCCCATTAGTTTGGCTGAGTTTACTTCCAGGTCGTGCGACAAACCGATGGTATTTCCTTGTGAGTCTGTTTCAGTTTTCACCGGAATCAATACCATAGTATTATACTCATCCCATCCTTGAGCAGGTTCTTCTTTTGTTCTCATATCGCTGAAAATCTGGCTTATCAGTCGGTTTACCTGTGAGAACGAATAGGAGTTGGTTGTACTGCTGTAAGTACCTAAGAAGGTAGTTTTACTATTGTAATTCTTTCTTTGTTCAAAGAAGTCTTTTACTTCGTTTTTACGAATGAGCAGCAAGTTCTGCGGAGTACCCATTTTGTACGGGCTGCTTGCAGAATTATTGCTTACGTTCTTGTATTTGGTGAATGACATGGATACGGAGTTCAGTGTGTCTGTACCTAACGCATCATACATTTTTTGTAAAGGAAGTTTCACTTCTGTGCAAAGTCCGGCAGGAGTTTTCAGATAAGTGTGTTCCGTTTCTCCAGCCAGGTTATTTAATGTCTCTTCAGAATTGCTCAGGCGAGTAGACATGAATACTTCGTTGGTTGCTGCAAAAGGAATGGAAGTATACACGACAGAATCCATAGCCCCAGTAGAAGGTCTTTCGACTAAATATTTAACTTTCATGCGCAGCCAAATATCTCCAATGTATAGAATAGACCCTTCTCCACTTGTGGTATGAACGTAAAATCCAGGGAGTACATTATGGATAAATGAATAAGCATCTTTGAAATAGTCCTTATTTTCTTGATATTTATTCCAAAGATATTGGCTAAAAGCTCCTGCTTCATCTTCTTTTATGCCTGAACTTTTCTTTTTATCCAAATCAATAACCAATGGTGGATAATATCCATTTTCACTTTTTATAGAGTCAATTTCTTCATCTGTCCAAGAATTGTCGCGTACAGCGTAATCCTGTTCTGCTAATTCTGGCTTCTCAGGATTATAGTATCCTTCTTTTATCGGATCATAAGACGTGTAGTATAAATTTAAGTCTTCGCCTGTATCATCAATTGCTTTATCAAGCATGTCCACTCTTACACGCATGGGAGCTAGTGAATCACCGAAGAAACTTGCATACGATAACTCCAATGTTGTTGCTACAATTTCTTGAGTTGTTTCCGGAAATTCGAAACCTTCCGTGCAATTGATTTGTGTGATGAAATCGGTGGTATACGTACCAAAATCCGGATCGGTGAATTTACCCAAGTATGCGCTGCTTGTACGGGAGAATACTCCATCCGGGTTCAAGTCCGTATATTTCAGGGTTTTGGTAGTGGCCTCAAAAGTTTGAGCCGATGCAGTAATTTCGTCTGCGTCTGCCACGAATTCACCGACACCTGTAGTGGTATCATCACAACTGTAGAGTGTGGCTGCAAGTCCGACTGCTGCCAAGAACTTAAGTTTCATTTTCGTCCTTTTTTATGTATTCATATTTATTCGGAAACGAATACCTGGTCATAGAATGCGTCACACGCATCTGCATAGGCATCGCCCGAAGCGTATTCAAGTACCGGAATGTTCAGGCTTCGTGCGTAGTCGAGTACATTCTGGTTTACAGTTTCGTCATTTTGAATCACTCCGTCAGAGTAGGCTACTGCCAGCTTGCAGAGTTCCTCATAATTTGCCGGCGACTTCATCATGCTGACATCTTCCGGAGTTACTTCCTTGAACAGCACTTGTTCAGCAAAGTTGGGAGCTAAGTTTGAATTAAATCCTTCCTGATAAAGTGAGAAAATCACTTTTGAGTCGCGGAAAGAAGGTTCATCGTAATAAGCCTTTTTGATATAAAGAGGAACCATTGCACTCATCCATCCGTGACAGTGAATCACGTCCGGGCACCAGCGCAGTTTCTTGACAGTTTCCAGCACACCACGGGCATAGAAGATGGCACGTTCGCCGTTGTCTTCATATTCCTTTCCGTTTTCATCGCATGTCATCTGACGATGCTGGAAATAATCATCATTATCAATAAAGTACACTTGTCTGCGTGCAGCCTGAATAGATGCCACCTTGATAATCAGCGGATGATCCGTGTCGTCGATAATCAGATTCATTCCGGACAGACGGATTACCTCATGCAATTGGTTTCTGCGTTCGTTCACGATGCCCCATTTCGGCATGAATGTTCTGATTTCGCGGCCTTTGTCTTGTATGGCTTGCGGTAAATTCTGGCCGATTAATGCCAGGTTACTTTCGGGTACGTAGGGAGTAATTTCTTGTGTAATGAATAAAACTTTTTTCGCGCTCATTGTATTATAGTTGCTCTTAACGACTGGCAAAGATACAAAAAATACACCAATGAAGCGAATCGACAGCCGTTTATAAATCCTTATAGTATGTTAATGTATTGATAAACAGTAGGCTATAATCGTGTTTGTTGTACGTCCTAAATAGGATAAATTCGCTAAACACCAAAAGAATTTTCCATTTCCGTTTCTTTATATGCTAAATAAATAGTTACTTTGCAGCCGTTTTCTGAATTTATGATTAAAAACAGGAATAAGAGATGAAGTTAATTCAAACTATCAGTGAGCTTCGCGCCGAACTCGATGCTTTCCGCAAAGAAGGAAAGACCATCGGACTGGTTCCGACGATGGGAGCTTTGCATGCGGGACACGCTTCGTTGGTGAATCGTGCCGTAGCTGAGAATGATGTAGTGGTAGTCAGTGATTTTGTGAACCCTACACAGTTTAACGACCAGAATGACCTTTTAAAATATCCGCGCACACTGGAGGCGGATTGTGCCTTATTGGAGAAATGTGGAGCAACTTTGGTTTTTGCTCCTTCTGTAGAAGAAGTTTATCCTGAACCGGATACCCGTCAGTTCAGCTATGCGCCGCTGGATACGGTAATGGAAGGAAAATACCGTCCGGGACATTTCAACGGAGTTTGTCAGATTGTCAGCAAATTATTTTTGATGGTGGAACCTGACCGCGCTTATTTTGGTGAAAAGGATTTCCAGCAGCTGGCTATTATCCGTGAAATGGTACGCAAGTATCCTTTTAATATTCAGATTGTGGGATGCCCGATTGTACGTGAAGAAGACGGTCTGGCACTGAGCAGCCGCAACGCACGTCTTACGGCAGAACAGCGGAAGGAAGCTTTGCAGATTTCCAAGGCTCTGTTTGCCAGTGTAGATTTCAGCAAGTCACGTGTTTTGCTTGAAACCAAGCAGTTTGTAGAAGACTGCATCCGTCGCGCACCGGGACTGGAACTGGAATATTTCGAGATTGTGGATGGTAATACGCTTCAGCCCGTAAAGGCATGGGACGAAAGCAATTACATTGTAGGTTGTATTACAGTATATTGCGGTGAAGTACGTTTGATTGATAACATTAAATATAAAGGATAACGGATGATGATGATTGAAGTGTTGAAGTCGAAGCTTCATTGCGTAACGGTGACAGAAGCGAACCTGAACTACATGGGCAGCATTACGATTGATGAAGATTTGATGGATGCGGCTAACATGATTGCCGGTGAGAAGGTGCAGATTGTGGACAATAACAACGGTGAACGTTTTGAAACCTATATCATTAAGGGTGAACGCGGCTCAGGTTGTATTTGTCTGAACGGAGCGGCAGCCCGCAAGGTGCAGGTGGGCGATGTGGTGATTATCATGTCGTATGCCTTGATGGACTTTGAGGAGGCCAAGACTTTCAAGCCGACCGTGGTATTCCCGGATACGGCAACAAATCGTCTGTTGTAATTGGATTAGATAAGTTGATGTAATAAATAAAGGGTGCCGGAGGAAGATGAGAAATCTCTTTCCGGCACCCTTCGTTTTGGTATATTTTAAACGCTTTTTCGTTTACGGAAAAACGCAAGTACGTTCGTACTAAAACGCCTTTGCGTTTGAATCAAAACGTACTTGCGTTTAGGATAAAACGTCCTTGCGTTTTCTCTCAAACGTACTTGCGTTTTTGGAGCGTGTCAAAAATTACACTTGAGGCACGTCCTGCAAGCTGTTTGCTATGTCTTCTTCGCTCAGTGAATAGTTGGTCAGGTTGCCCGAGAGGTACTGGTCGTACGCACTCATGTCTATCAGACCATGACCGGACAAGTTGAACAGAATTACTTTTTCTTCACCTGTTTCCTTGCATTTTTCTGCTTCCTGAATAGCAGCAGCAATGGCGTGGCAAGATTCCGGAGCCGGAATGATACCTTCAGCGCGGGCAAACAGACAGCCGGCCTTGAAGGTGTCAAGCTGCTGTATGTCTACTGCTTCCATCAAATTGTCTTTCAACAGCTGAGAAACGATGACACCTGCACCGTGGTAGCGCAGGCCACCGGCATGGATATTGGCAGGTGTAAAGTTGTGTCCTAAGGTAAACATCGGCAGCAGCGGGGTGTAGCCGGCTTCATCACCGAAATCATATTCAAATTTACCTCTGGTCAGTTTCGGACAAGATGCCGGTTCGGCTGCGATATAACGTGTCTTCTTTCCTTCCAGAATGGTGTGACGCATGAACGGGAAACAGATTCCGCCGAAGTTGGAACCTCCTCCGAAGCAACCGATAATCATGTCAGGATATTCACCGGCCATTTCCATCTGTTTTTCAGCTTCCAGTCCGATGACAGTCTGGTGCAGGGTTACGTGGCTCAGCACAGACCCCAGTGTATATTTACAGTTCGGTGTGGTGCGTGCCAGTTCGATAGCTTCCGAGATGGCAGTACCCAGTGAACCCTGATGGTTCGGATATTTGGTCAGGATATTTTTTCCTGCACGGGTAGACATGGAAGGAGAAGGAGTTACCTGTGCACCGAAGGTCTGCATGATGCTGCGGCGATAAGGTTTCTGTTCGTAACTGATTTTTACCTGATATACGGCAGCTTCCAGCCCGAACACCTTTGCGGCATACGACAAGGCAGCTCCCCATTGTCCGGCACCCGTTTCAGTAGTGATGTTCGTTACGCCTTCTTTCTTGCAGTAGTAAGCCTGTGCCAGTGCAGAGTTCAGTTTGTGTGAACCTATAGGGCTGACACTTTCATTCTTGAAATAGATGTGTGCCGGTGTGCCCAGTGCTTTCTCCAGTCCGTAAGCACGTACCAGTGGGGTACTGCGGTAGTATTTGTACATTTCCCGTACTTCTTCCGGAATTTCAATCCACGCATCAGTCTGGTTCAATTCCTGATGGCAGAGTTCCTTGGCGAAGATAGGGTAGAGGTCTTCCGGTTTCAACGGTTCTTTTGTAGCCGGGTTCAGTGGAGGCATGGGTTTGTTGACCATGTCGGCTTGAATGTTATACCAGTATTTTGGTATTTCATCTTCAGGTAAGATGAATCTTTTCTGTCTATTACTCATAATTGCTTACTATTTTTAAGTTTTCGTCAAAAATATGGAAATAAATGATAACAAACAACTCATTTTGCTTTTTTTTCTTATCTGTTTTCTTGCTGAGTTGAATCTTGTGTCAGATTTCTCCTTTCTTTGTCGCATAAGTATATGGATTTTTCCATACATTTGTAAATACATTCATTCACTATAGTATGGATTATTGGGAACGACTTTTTTTATATAATAAGAAACTGCTTATGCCGCGTGTAAACCAGCTGCTCAACTGGGTGATGGGGATTAATTTTCTGTGCGGCATTGTTTTCTTGCTGACCATCGTATATGAATACGGGTTCAGCCTTCCGGCTTCCAGTTACGAGGTGGTGCATACGGTGTATCATACAATCTGGATTCTCTTTTTGTGTACTACCACGTTGCAGATTGTGTTCCGTCAGGAAGACTCGGCGTTTAAGTTCACGCCCTGGACCTGGATTCTTACCATTCTGCTCTACCTGACCTTGCTGCCCGTGGTGTTCAAGCAGCCGGAAGAGAACACGGGGGTGTATTGGGTGTGGGTGTTTTTTCATCACAATTACTACAAGGGGGCTATTCTCGTCCTGCTTTCTTTTTCGCAATTGTCGGGCATCGTAGTCCGTCTGTTGGGCAAACGCACCAATCCGTCGTTGATTCTGGCAGGAAGTTTCCTGATTTTCATTCTGGTGGGAACCGGCCTGCTGATGCTTCCCCGTGCCACTTACCATGGCATTTCTTTCATGGATGCGCTGTTCACTGCCACGAGTGCGACGTGTGTCACGGGGCTTGTCACCGTGGATGTGCCTTCCACCTTCACGCTGGAAGGGCAGATACTCATCATCTTGCTGATTCAGATTGGCGGACTGGGAGTCATGACGCTGACCAGTTTTTTTGCCATGTTCTTCATGGGAAACACCTCGCTTTATAATCAGTTGATGGTGGGGGACATGATTAGTTCCAACTCCCTGAATTCGTTGCTCTCTACCTTATTATATATATTGGGCTTTACGCTGGCAATAGAAGGTATCGGGATGGCCGTTATCTGGTTCAGTGTGCACGGCACGCTGGGAATGACCTTGCAGGAAGAGCTTTTCTTTTCGGCTTTCCATTCTGTTTCAGCCTTTTGCAATGCAGGCTTTTCCACCTTGCCTGGTGGAATGGGCAATCCGGCCGTCATGCAGGGACATAATCTGCTTTACATTACTTTGGGATTGCTGATTGCACTGGGAGGCATAGGATTCCCGATATTGGTGAACTTGTATGAAACGGTGGCCTATTATCTGCAAGCCGGAAAATTCTGGTTGTTGCGTCGTTCCGGAAGGTTTCGGAAAAAAGTACACCTGTATAATTTGAATACGAAGATTGTGCTGGTGGCTACTGTCTTTCTTTTAATAGGTGGTACATTGGCCATTGCTGCCCTGGAGTGGAACCATTCTTTTGCAGGCATGCCGGTGGCAGACAAGTGGGTACATGCTTTCTTTAATTCCTCTTGTCCGCGAACTGCCGGTTTTGCCAGTGTGGGGCTGACTTCATTGTCTACGCAGACCTTGCTGCTCATGGTGGTGCTGATGATGATAGGAGGCGGTACGCAGTCTACGTCGGGCGGCGTGAAGGTCAATGTGTTTGCGGTGGTATTAATCAATTTATGGGCTGTAGTGCGCGGGACAGACCGGGTGGCGATTCTGCGCAGAGAACTTTCGCACGATTCTATCCGCCGTTCGAACGCGGCATTGATATTGTATCTGCTACTGGCTTTTCTGGCCATATTCCTGCTGAGTATGCTGGAGCCGGAGGCCGGGCTGCTGGCCGTTACGTTCGAATGCGTGTCGGCGCTGAGTACGGTAGGTTCGAGCCTTGACCTGACTCCTACGTTGGGCAATGACAGCAAGCTGCTGGTCATTTTGCTGATGTATATCGGACGTGTCGGTGCGTTCACTTTGCTGACCGGTCTGGTACGCCAGGAGAAGAAACGCAATTACAGGTATCCGAGTGATAACATTATCATCAACTGATGTATGAAATATTTGATTATTGGTTTAGGACATTATGGGGCCACGTTGGCCATGGAGCTGACTGCCATGGGGCATGAAGTGGTCGGTGCAGACGGAAACGGATTGCACGTAGACAGTGTGAAGGACCGCATGGCGGCCTCGTTTGTGCTCGATGCGACAGATGAAATGGCACTTTCCGTGCTTCCGCTGAAGAGTGTGGATGCGGTAATTGTAGCCATAGGTGATAACTTCGGCGCTTCGGTCCGGATTGTGTCGTTGCTGAAAAAGCTGAAGGTGAAACGGATTTATGCACGGGCGGTAGACGAGGTACATAAGGGAGTACTCGAAGCCTTCTCGATAGACCGTATTCTGACACCGGAACAGGATGCAGCACGTTTGCTGGCACAGCAGTTGGAACTGGATGGCGGGGCCGAATTTTTTCAGATAGACGGCAATACCTACGTGTTCAAGCTGGAGATTCCGGAGAAACTGGTAGGTTATCACATCAATGAGCTGAATCTGGAACAGGAATTCGGCCTGAAACTGATTTCTCTGGTACAAGGTAAACAGGTGAAAAACTTCCTGGGTATATCTGTCTTTGAGAAAGAAGTGGCCAATACATTCCCTGAGGATTATGCACTCCAGAAAGGTGACGGACTGGTGTGCTACGGAGCCTATTCCAGTTTTATGCAATTCTGGAAATCAGTCCGTTAGTCCATTCTCTAACGGATGTTTCTCTTGTTCAGTGCCTGCTGGTAGCGGCGGGCATTGGCCTGATGTTCAGCAAAGGTAGCGGCGAAATTGTGCGTGCCCGAGAAATCTTCTTTGGCACACATGTAGAGGTAATCATGCTGTGCATGATTCAATACGCTTTCTATTCCCTGAATGGAAGCAATGCGGATAGGACCGGGAGGAAGCCCCGCGTGCTTGTAAGTATTGTAAGGACTTTCTACCTCCAGGTGTTTGTGCAGAATGCGTCGCAGTCCGAATTCTTGCAGACTGAATTTGATGGTCGGATCGGCCTGGAGTGGCATTCCGGCTTGTAGACGATTCAGGTAAAGTTCTGCCACCATCGGCATTTCACTCTTGTTGGCCGTTTCTTCTTCCACGATGGAGGCCAGTGTGCTGACTTCTACCGGAGTCAGTCCGCAGGCTTGGGCCTTATCTTTACGCTCCTGCGTCCAGAAACGTTCATATTCTTTTTTCATTCGTTGGATAAAGGTTTCGGCATCCGTATTCCAATAGGCTTCATACGTATTCGGGATGAATAGCGCAGGCATCGTTTCAAGGCTGAAACCCAATGAAGCGCAGAAGGCACTGTCACCGACAAGTCGGGCAAATTCTGTAGAATCGGGCATGAGTTGACGGTCCAGCGAGCGTGCCAGACGGGACAGGGTTCGTACACTGGGTATAACCACTTTGACTGGAGTCTGGTGTCCGCTGCTCAGGCGGCGGAATAAGGTCAGCGTATTGATGGAGGCATCAAAGCGATAGGCTCCGCTATGAATCTGCTGGTCGTATTTTTTGAGACGAGCCAGCATTTTGAATCCTGTCAGATGCGTGGCATTCAAATCTCTTTGAAGTTTGACGTACACCGAGTCGGCTGTGTCGTCACGGTCTATATAAATAAAGGTAGGTTTTTCGATACGAAGAGGGTGGTTGAACAGCAAGGAAACCGCGCTGATTACGCCTCCTAAAATTAGAATTGTGACAAGGGCACAAATAATGATTGTCTTTTTTGATTTCATCTGGTTTCAAATTTGGGCGTAAAAGTAGTAAGAAAACTTTATTTTGGTGTCATGAAAAGTCTGAATCTGTAGGGGTAGTGTATACTTTTCATGCATTTTAGTGCCAAATGTTCAAATCTCCTCCTCAAAAATGTCAAATGTACACCCATTACATGGAAAATATTCCTATATTTGTGAAGTGTGAAATAAACAAGTAAAATCAATAAGTATGAAAAATGCAATTTTAGGGTTGGCCTTTTGTGCCGCAATGCCTTTGTTTGCTCAGCAGAAGGCTACAGTGACTGTTCATCCGGAACAGGGAAAACAAATCATCAATAAAGAAATTTATGGTCAGTTTGCCGAACACCTCGGTACATGTATCTATGGAGGTCTTTGGGTAGGAGAGGATTCTTCCATACCTAATATTAAAGGTTATCGTAAGGATGTGTTCGAAGCATTGAAAGACTTGAAAGTGCCTGTACTCCGCTGGCCGGGAGGATGTTTTGCCGATGAATACCATTGGATGGATGGTATCGGTCCTCGTGAAAAACGTCCGCGTATGGTCAACAACAACTGGGGAGGAACCGTAGAAGATAACAGCTTCGGAACACACGAATTCCTGAACTTGTGCGAAATGTTAGGATGTGAACCCTACATCAGCGGAAACGTAGGTAGCGGTAGCGTGGAAGAAATGGCCAAATGGGTAGAATATATGACTTCTGAACAAGGAAGCCCGATGGCAAAACTGCGTTTGGAAAACGGACGTGAGAAACCATGGAAGGTGAAATACTTCGGAGTAGGAAATGAAAGCTGGGGATGCGGAGGTAGCATGCGTCCGGAATACTATGCCGATTTGTACCGCCGTTATTCAACTTATTGCCGTAACTATGATGGTAACCGTTTGTTCAAGATTGCCAGCGGTGCCAGCGATTATGACTACAATTGGACTGAAGTCTTGATGAAAAACGTGGGTCATCGCATGGACGGACTTTCTCTGCACTATTATACAGTGCTTGGATGGAGTGGAAGCAAAGGTTCTGCTACGAAATTCAACAATGAGGATTATTATTGGACAATGGGAAAATGCCGCGAAATTGAAGATGTGCTCAAGCGTCACATTGCCATTATGGACAAATATGACCCGCAGAAGCAGATTGGCTTGATGGTAGACGAATGGGGAACCTGGTGGGATGAAGAACCGGGTACTATCAGCGGTCATCTTTATCAGCAGAATACCTTGCGCGATGCCTTTGTGGCTTCTTTGAGCTTGGACATCTTCCATAAATATACTGACCGAGTTAAAATGACTAACATTGCTCAGGTAGTAAATGTATTGCAGTCTATGATTCTGACAAAAGGAGACAAGATGGTGCTGACTCCGACTTACTATGTGTTCAAGATGTATAACGTACATCAGGATGCTACTTATCTGCCACTTGATTTGCAGTGCGAACGTAAGATTGTACGCGACAACCGTATCGTACCGATGGTAAGTGCAACTGCTTCACGTGATAAATCAGGTGCTATTCATGTGTCACTTTCCAACGTAGACCTGGAAGAGTCACAGGAAATCACACTGACACTGGGTGATGTAAAGGCTAAATCGGTAAGCGGACAGATTCTGACATCTGAAAAAATTGACGATTACAATACATTTGAACAGCCTGACTTGGTGAAATTGGCCGATTTCAAAGGTGCTAAATTGACAAAGAATGGACTTGTAGTGAAATTGCCTGCAAAATCAATTGTTACATTGGAAATTAAATAGTATATTGCAGAATCTTCTTTATTTGTAGAAAAGAAGAATTTGTAAATACCATATAATCAGTAAAGTATCGCTTTCTGAAAATCAACCGTCCGTTAACGGAATTTGATTTCAGAAAGCGATATTTTTGTTTTGTAACATGAATGTAACAGGATGTTACATTTTCTTTAAGCGTATGACATCTGTTTGTAATACTAATATGAGACCTTTGTGGTGTCAAAAAAATGAGTCTATAGGAAAAATGAAAACAAAGAAAAGAGTTTTATGTCTGTTAAGCATCTGGATGTGCACTATGGGTGCTGCCTTTGCAGATGGAGCACCTGAAGAACGGGCTCCGGGTGAGAAAAAAGGAGATGCCATCATTACCATATTTTCGGATGCGCATTCTGGTTTTGGTTCTGTCAATCATGACAGAGGGTTTAATCTGGACCGTGCCTACATTGGCTATCAGTATGCCTTGCCTCACGGATTGCAGTTGAAGGCAATACTTGATTTCGGTCAGTCAAAAGACGTAAATGACCATCAGCGCATCGGATATGTGAAAAATGCACAGATTACCTGGAAGCAAAACGGCTGGACGCTGAACGCCGGATTAATCACTACGACTCAATTTAAGGTTCAGGAAGATTTCTGGGGAAAACGTTATGTGATGAAATCTTTCCAGGATGAATATAAGTTCGGCAGCAGTGCGGACTTGGGAGTTTCAGTAGCCTATAAATTTAACAAGGTGGTTTCGGCCGATGTGATTGTAGCCAACGGAGAAGGATATAAAAAAGTACAGGTGAAAGATGGCTTGCAGTATGGTGCAGGCGTAACACTGACTCCGGTTGAAGGCTTGACGGTACGTGCATACGGTTCGTATAATGAATCGGTAGAAGAAGGAGAGAAAGGTATTACGAATCTGGCAGCTTTTGTCGGATATAAGCATACAGCCTTCTCAGTGGCAGCGGAATACAATTACCAGACCAATACGAAATATGTGCCTGATTGTGATCAGGATGGTTTCTCGGTTTATGCGTCTGCACAGTTAAGCAAGAAAATAAGTCTTTTCGGTCGTTGGGACCTGCTTTCTTCAGAGAAAGACTGGAACAAAGATGCGGACGGTATGGCCGGAATGGTAGGTGCCGAATTTAAATTAGGTAAATACATCAAGTTAGCTCCTAACTTCCGGTTGTGGTCGCCGAAAACAGAAGGCGGCAAGACGGCCAGTTATGTATACCTGAATGCTTCGTTTGCGATTTAACTCAATGAATAACATAGATTTGTAACTTATATTAAATGTATAACACAATGAAAAAGTTTTATTTGCCTTTAATTGCTGGAGCGATGGCTTTGTCGTTTGCAGCGTGTGGTGGACAGAAATCAGCTAATGGTCGTGAACCAGTAGAACTGACAGGTGCAGGTGCTACATTCCCTTTGCCATTTTATAATATGTCTTTCGAAAACTACAATGCAACTTCTGGTGACAAGATTTCCTATGGTGGTATTGGTAGTGGCGGTGGTGTCCGCAATTTGAAAGACGGTATCGTAGACTTTGCAGGTAGCGATGCTTTCTTGAGCGACAAGGAAATGGCTGAAATGCAGCCGGTGGTACACATCCCGACTTGTATGGGAGCTGTCGTAATGGCTTATAACTTGCCGGATGTGGTTAAACTGAATCTTTCTGGTGACGTGATTGCCGATATTTATGCAGGTAAGATTACAGACTGGAACGATGCACGTCTGCAGAAACTGAATCCGGATGTACAGTTGCCGGCAAAGAAAATCATTTTGGCATACCGTTCAGATGGTAGTGGAACAACTTTCATCTTTACAGACTATCTGTCAAAAGTGAGTGAAAACTGGAAAAACACTTACGGTGCAGGTAAAACCGTGGATTTCCCGGTCGGACAGGCTGCCAAAGGTAATCCGGGCGTAGCAGGAATTATCGCACAGACTCCTTATTCATTAGGATATATTGGTTCTGAATATGCTTTTGCTCAGAAGATTCCTTACGCAAGCGTATATAACAAGCGTGGTGAATTGGTAGTACCTTCTACTGAAAGTATCTCTGCAGCTGCCGGTGACATTCCTCAGGATACTCGTTGTTCAATTACCGATGCAGATGCAGCAGGAGCTTATCCTATCAGCTGCTTCACCTGGTTGCTGATTTACAAGGAACAGCACTATGCAGACCGTTCTATGGAACAGGCAAAAGCTACTTTGGATTTGATGCAATATATGTTGAGCGACAGCGTACAGCAGACTACTGCTACCGTACACTATGCGCCGCTGCCTAAGAAGGCTATCGAACAGAGCCTTCAGAACCTGAAAGCTGTGACATACGATGGACAGCCGATTCTTAAATAAATAAGACAATAAGTTATGCAAGACAAACTGTTTAAAGTCTTACTTATCTTATCGGCTATTGTGATACCGGTCATTGGTGGGGGAATTATTTACTCCCTCACCGTTGACGCTTCCGGCGCTTTCGAGGAGTTTGGATTCTGGAACTTTATCTTCTCTGACGACTGGGTGACCACTGCCGGTAAAGAAAGTTATGGCGCTCTTCCTTTTATTACGGGTACACTGCTTACTACAGCACTGGCGTTGCTGATGTGTATTCCATTTTCACTTCCTGTCGCACTGTTCACTGGTGAGTATTTCCGTGGAAAGAAAATTGCAGCCGTTCTGGGTACAGTGATTGATTTGCTGGCAGGTATTCCTTCCATTATATATGGTTTGTGGGGTTTTTATGTACTTCGTACCGTGTTCATGCACTTGAACCTGTCTCCGCAGGGTTCCGGTATTCTGACTGCTGCGTTTGTGCTGGCCATTATGATTGTGCCGTATGCAGCTTCATTGAGTGCCGAATTTATCAAGATGGTTCCTTCCGACTTGAAAGAAGGAGCTTATGCCATGGGAGCTACGCGTGCAGAGGTAATCAAGAGAGTAATATTCCCGATGGCGGGTTCCGGTATTTTCTCAGCCTATATTCTGGCTATCGGACGTGCGCTGGGAGAAACGATGACAGTGACCATGCTGATTGGAAATACTAACCAGATGCCGGACACACTGCGTACCACGGGTAATACCATGGCCAGTATCATTGCAAACCAGTTTGGTGAGGCAGACGGCTTGAAGCTTTCTTCACTGATTGCCATCGGTTTGTTATTGTTCCTGATTACGGCCATCATTAATATTATCGGAAAGATTTTGATTCGTCGTGCCCGTCACGTGTAATCTGCTAAAAAGATTTGTGCTTATGTTATATGGAAATAATATTAAGATACGTATCCTGAAAAGCCGCTTGCTTTATATTCTGGTTTGCGTATTGTCGGGTGTGACAGCGATTCCTTTGCTGGCGATTTTGGGAGAAGTATTGATTAAGGGTTGGAAACAGTTAGGCTGGTCGTTTCTCACCGAGGCTACTCCGAATGCCTATAAGGCGATGATGGCTGCTTCTGCCGGAGAAGCAATTCCGGGGGGAATTGCAAACGGAATTATCGGAACCTTCCTGATGCTTCTGTTGGCTGCTGTAGTCGCTATCCCGGTAGGAATTCTGTGTGGTATCTGTCTGTCAGAATACAGAAAAAGCTGGTTTGCCGTGTTTGTCAGCTACCTGACCGACTTGCTTCAGGGTACTCCTTCCATTATTATCGGTATTATTACTTACATTTGGGTAGTTGTTCCGATGAAAGGTTATTCGGCCATTGCAGGAAGTGTGGCATTGTTCATCATGATGCTTCCGCTGATTATCCGTTCTACGGAAGAAACCATGAAGGTGCTTCCGGAAACCTTAAAAGAGGCCGGACTGGCATTGGGAGGTAGTTATTGGAGAGTGATGCTGAAAGTGATGGTACCTTCTGCACTGGGCAGTATCTTTACCGGTATTTTGCTGGCCATCTCTCGTGTAGTCGGTGAAACAGCTCCGCTGATGTTTACCGCCTTGGGAGGAGCCGCTATCAGTTGGAACATGACCAAGCCTATGTCGGCTGTTCCTTTGCTTATCTGGGAGTTCTTCAATGACCCGAACTTGCAGAGCCTGATATGGGGAGCTTCTTTGTTCCTGTTGACTTTTGTGTTATGTCTGAATTTATTAGCTAAACGAATTGCAAAGAAATGGAAAATATAAAGGATCCGATTCTTCAAATAAAAGATGTGTGTATATCATATACCAGCGACGTAATGGCTGTAAAGCATGTGTCGGCTGATATTGAAAAAAATACGATTACGGCCATCATGGGGCCTTCTGGATGTGGAAAGAGTACGTTACTGCGTGCCGTAAACCGCATGCATGAGTTGTACAAGAATATCCGTGTGACGGGAGAGATTTTACTGAATGGTGAGAATGTGCTTCAGATGCACCCGATGGAAGAACGTCGTCGCATCGGTATGGTGTTCCAGCGCCCGAACCCGTTCCCGACCATGAATATTTACGACAACGTGCTGGCCGGATATATCTTGAATGGTATTCATCTGTCAAAATCGCAGAAAGATGAGATTGTAGAACGTAACTTGCGCAACGTATGTTTGTGGGATGAGGTAAAGGACTCGCTGACAAAGCGTGGTACTTTCCTCTCTGGTGGACAGCAGCAGCGCTTGTGTATTGCACGTTCTCTGGCGCTTCAGCCGGACATTCTGCTTATGGATGAGCCTACTTCTGCTCTTGACCCGATTGCTACCAAGCACATCGAAGGGTTGATGGACCAGCTGAAAAAAGAGGTGACTATCCTGATTGTGACTCATAACATGTCACAGGCTATGCGTATCTCCGACCGTTCCATGTTCATGTACATGGGTGAACTGATAGAGTATGACAATACGGAGAAAATGTTTAAAGACCCGGTTGACGAACGTACAAGAGCCTATCTGACAGGAAAGATGGGATAACCGTTAGGGTGACAGGTATAAGAAAGGGGTTGCAGGCTGAAATCAGCAGGCAACCCCTTAATAGTTTTATTTGTATGAAAAATTTGGGTTATTGGGCAACTAGTACTTCCGGCTTTTGTTTGTTGCTTTTCAAGATATGCCATACTTCTTCTTCCGTTCCGGAAAAAGGACCGGATTTCTCTAACTTGATAGTAGACATGGCAGCTGCAAAACATCCTGCTTCTGCGTATGAAGCTCCTTTGTTTCGCATGTAGAGATAACCAAGTACGTAAGTGTCACCGCATCCGGTGGCATCTACTACCTCTTTAGGAGCGTATGCCGGAATCTTATAGAACTTTCCTTCTGCATAAATAAGTGAACCGAGGCTTCCTAAAGTCAGCAGAACTTCTTTCACACCCCATTGAGCCAGTTGCTTGGCTGCTTTTTCTGGGTCTTTGAATCCTGTTAGCACTTCAGCTTCGTGTTCATTGACTTTCAGAATATCAATGTATTTCAGGGCTTTCTTCTTTTCATGCCAGTCTACAGGGAATACGTGTTCACCTTCCACTTTCCGGAGATAGCCTTGTGCATCGACTGCCAACGTACCTTTCTGAGCCAACTCCTTTACAACTTCAAGTGGAAAGTCATCCGCCAGCAAACTTCCTAAATGGAAGATATGTGCATTTTCATCTTTTAAAGCATCTGCAGTAAAAGGGTCGGCTTTGGCCAATACACGTTGGGAACGGTTGTCCTGATTCTCTTCGTATGTATTTTCGAAATATACGGTGTGACGGCTTGGCAGGACTTCTACCTGAAGCCCTTCTTTTCTCATTTCTTCAATAATGCCATATTCACTAGGAGCCACAGCAGTAACCAGCTTGTAGTTTTTGAAATCTTTCAGTCTACGTATACCGTGTGAAAAATAGTAAGAAGTGCCTCCCGGCATGTAAGTCGTTTGTTTTGGAGTTACAATTTTGTCTAATGTAATGTGTCCAATGCAACAAATATCATTCATGTAGTTGAGTATTTCTTTAAATGCGTCTGCAAAGATACGCATTATTTTACTCTCTGATAAGTCGGTTAATGGCTTTTTCTTCTGAATTTATGGCTTATTTTTACTTATTAGCGAATAAAAAAGCTCATAAAAGCTTTATCTAATCAAACAAAGTCTTAACTTTGAGCAATTTGTTACCTGCACTTTGGGATATATTCTTGAAAAAGACTTGATTTCGAAGGCAAGGATAAATGTAAAGTTATTAGGAAAAAAGGAATTTAGAAATGGAAAAAATGAATGTAAAGCCCGCAGAAGGTAAGCTGGGCGTATTGTGTGTTGGTCTGGGAGCTGTGGCTACCACGTTTATGACAGGGGTTTTAATGACTCGTAAAGGATTGGCAAAGCCGGTGGGCTCAATGACGCAGTATGATAAGATTCGTGTAGGACGTGGGGAAGCAAAGAAATATTTGCATTACAATGAAATTGTTCCCATGGCTAAGCTGGACGACATTGTTTTCGGTGCATGGGATGTATATCCGGCCAATGCGTATGAGTCGGCTATCAATTGTGAAGTGTTGCGTGAAAAGGATATTAATCCGGTGAAAGATGAACTGGAAAAGATTGTGCCGATGAAGGCTGCCTTTGACCGTAATTATGCCAAACGCCTGGATGGAAACAATGTGAAAGATTGTGCTACCCGCTGGGATATGGTGGAACAGCTGAGAGAGGACATTCGTAAATTCAAGGCAGACAATAATTGTGCACGTATCGTTGTGCTTTGGGCTGCTTCTACTGAAATTTACGTACCGGTTTGTGAAAGCGTACATGGCACCTTGGCTGCGTTGGAGAACGCAATGAAGCAGGATGACCGCGAACACATAGCTCCTTCTATGTGTTATGCATACGCTGCTTTGGCCGAAGGAGCTCCTTTCATCATGGGTGCGCCGAATACTACAGTGGATATTCCAGCTATGTGGGAAATGGCTGAACAGACCAAGATGCCGATTGCCGGTAAGGACTTTAAGACGGGTCAGACATTGGTGAAGTCAGGTTTTGCTCCGATTATCGGTACACGTTGTCTGGGGCTGTCAGGCTGGTTCTCTACCAATATTTTAGGAAACCGCGACGGACTTGTGCTGGATGAACCTGCTAACTTCCATACAAAAGAAGTGAGCAAGCTTTCTACACTGGAATCTATTCTGGTACCGGAAGACCAGCCGGATTTGTATTCTGATTATTATCACAAGGTACGTATCAACTATTATCCGCCTCGCAATGACAACAAGGAAGGCTGGGATAATATTGATATTTTCGGCTGGATGGGCTATCCGATGCAGATTAAGATTAACTTCCTGTGCAGGGATTCTATTCTGGCCGCTCCGTTGTGTCTGGATTTGGTATTGTTGAGCGACTTGGCTGCACGTGCCGGACGTTACGGAACACAACGCTTCTTGAGCTTCTTCCTGAAGAGCCCGATGCATGATTATACAGAGGGTGAAGTTCCGGTAAATCATTTGTTCCAGCAATATGTCATGCTGAAGAATGCTTTGCGCGAGATGGGAGGCTATGAAGCTGACGAAGAAATAGATTAAGGCTTAATGTCTTTTTTGTAAAAAATAAAACCGGCAATGGAGAGCGCTTCATTGCCGGTTTTTTCGTAGGTGACAGAAAAAATTATATTCTATTATTCATAAAAAAAGGTAAGAATATCGTTTTTCAGGGAGTGAAATTTGTAAGGGATTATTTCACGCTGTAATTTTACAAAATTGATAAGCTGGACTATTAAGGTGTTAATGAGATATATGATAAAAAGATTGCTTTTTTTAATCGTGTTGTGTCTGGGAGTTGTGAAACTTTCTGCACAAATCAGTGGAGTCGTTACAGACTCTGAAACGGGTGACCCTATCCCTTATTTGAATGTATATTATGATGGAAAAGGGGTGGGAACTATTACAGATATAGATGGTAAATATTCAATAGCTGCTCATGCAGGGTGGAATAAATTGACCTTTTCCATGGTGGGTTATGGTACGGAGGTACGTGATGTATCTGCCAAGACGAAGACACTGAATGTCAAAATGAAGCCCGACTTGGTGTTGGATGAGGTCGTGGTGAAGCCTAAAAAGGAAAAATATTCTCGAAAGAACAATCCGGCAGTGGAAATGATGAAGAAAGTTATTGCAGCCAAGAAACTGAATGATTTGGGTGTGAATGACTTCTATCATTATAATAAGTATCAGAAGATTACATTTTCTTTAAATAATATTACAACCGACTCGTTGCGTGAATCGAACCTGTTTAAGAAGTATCCTTTCTTCCGTGACCAGGTGGAGCAGTGTAGCGTGACGGGTAAGAATATTCTGCCTATTTCCGTGGACGAAACGGTGACGGAAAAACTGTACCGGAAAAATCCCCACGATGAAAAGACAATTGTGAAAGGTATTAATTCTACGGGAGTCAATGAATTGTTTAATACGGGCGATATGCTGTCGACTGTATTGAAAGATGTGTTTCAGGATATTAATATTTATCAGGACCGCTTCCGTTTCCTTCAGTACCCGTTCGATAGTCCAATTTCGAATGCGGGTATCAATTTCTATAAGTATTACATCATGGATACGGTGATGGTGGATAAGGAAAAATGTTTCCACTTGACTTTTGTACCCAACAACTCGCAGGATTTTGGTTTCACCGGCCATTTGTATATTCTTGCGGATTCTACTTTCCGTGTGAATAAATGTATCATGAATCTTCCGAAGAAGACCGATATCAACTTTGTGGATAACATGATTATTGAACAGAAGTTCGGTCAGTTGTCTACGGGAGAATGGGTGCTAATGGAAGATGACATGCTGTGTGAACTGTCTTATTTGAAGAAGATATTGGGCTCTTTTCAGGTAAGGCGTACCACACGATATTCTGATTTCGGATTTGACGAGATTCCAGCCAAGATATTCAAGAAGAAGGGAGATGAGATAAAGGATGTCAATGCCATGATGCGTGACGACTCTTTCTGGAAAGAATATCGTCCGACAGAGCTGACAAAGTCGGAGGATAATATGGGACAGTTCGTGGACAATCTGGCAAAGATCAAGGGATTCAAGTACATCATATTTGTGGCCAAGGCCTTTATCGAAAACTTTGTCGAAACAGGAGTGAAGGGAAGACCCAGTAAGGTGGATATTGGCCCGATTAATACGATGATTTCAAGCAACTACATTGACGGGTTGCGTTTGAGAGCTTCTGCGCAAACAACTGCGAACCTGAATCCTCATCTCTTCTTACGCGGATATTATGCCTATGGTTTTAAGGACGAGAAGTCGAAATACAAGGCTGAGGTGGAATATTCTTTCAATAAGAAGGAATACCTTCCCCGTGAGTATCCGATTAATTCGTTGACGCTGTCGTATTCTTATGATAATATGTTGCCGTCCGACAAGTTTATGGGAACCGACAAGGACAATGTGTTTACTTCATTCAAGGTGACGTCAGTCGACCAGTATAACTACGAGCGTACGGCCAGCGTGAAGTATGAACTGGAGAAGGAGAGTGGTTTGAAAACAACCTTTATGCTGAAACATACCAATCTGGAGGCATGTGGAAAATTGTTTTATCGTACCATGGCACAGGAAAATCAGTTGCAGCAGGATTTGGCATCGGGTGCACTGACGGGTACGGAATGGGTACATTCTCCTTATAATACGAAGGATTTTTCACTGGCTGAGGCTACGCTGGCTTTTCGTTATGCACCGGGAGAAACATTCATCAATACTAAGCAGCGCCGTTTGCCGGTCAATCTGGATGCACCGGTCTTTACGTTGCAGCATACGCTGGGATTGAAGGGTATCTTGGGTAGTGATTATACCTATAACATGACGGAAATGAGTCTCTACAAGCGCTTTTGGCTGAGTTCATGGGGAAATATTGATGCCTGTGTGAAAGGAGGTATTCAATGGAATAAGGTTCCTTTCCCCTTGCTGATTATGCCGGCGGCCAACTTGTCTTATATTCTTCAGGACGAAACCTTCAGCTTGATTAATAATATGGAGTTCCTGAACGACCGTTATGCGTCGCTGGATGTATCATGGAATCTGCAGGGAAAAATCTTCAATCGTATTCCTCTTCTGAAGAAGCTGAAATGGCGTGAGTTTATCGGCGTGAAATGTTTGTGGGGAACACTTACCGACAAGAATAATCCGTTGCTCCCGCAGAATACCAATGATACGGAGCTGATGTTGTTCCCGGGACATTACGATGCTGCGGGCAATTATCATACCTCGAGCTATGTCATGGACCCCAAGAAACCTTATGTGGAGGTAAGTGCGGGTATTCATAACATCTTCAAGTTGCTCCATGTGGAATATGTGCGTCGTTTGAATTACAATGAACTGCCTACAGCCAGCAAGTGGGGTATACGCTTCATGATTCGTACCGTATTCTAAATTATACTTTTTGGAGTAAATGCATGTACGGGTTTCAAACTTTTTGTAAATTTGCCATATAATCGAAGACTATATGGTGAAATCAGAGATACAGAATGTAAAACTTCGTTTTGGCATTATAGGCAATTGTGAAGGATTGAACCGTGCCATTGATGTGGCTATTCAGGTAGCTCCTACAGACTTGTCCGTGCTGGTGACGGGAGAAAGTGGAGTCGGTAAGGAAAGCTTCCCTCAGATAGTCCATCAGTTTAGCCGGAGAAAGCACGGACCGTATATTGCGGTAAACTGTGGAGCGATTCCGGAGGGTACGATTGATTCCGAGCTGTTTGGTCATGAGAAAGGGGCATTTACCGGTGCCATCAGCGATCGTAACGGATATTTTGCTGAAGCTAATGGCGGCACCATCTTTCTGGATGAGGTGGGTGAACTTCCTCTTTCTACTCAGGCCCGCTTGCTCCGTGTGCTTGAAAGCGGAGAATATATAAAGGTCGGTTCTTCCAAGGTGCAGAAAACGGATGTCCGGATTGTGGCAGCCACGAATGTGGATTTTACGGAAGCCATAGCGAACGGACGTTTCCGTGAAGACTTGTACTATCGTCTGAATACGGTGCCTATTAAAGTACCGGCACTGCGTGAACGCTCGGATGATATTCCTCTTTTGTTCCGTAAGTTCGCTGCAGATTTTGCTGAAAAATACCGTATGCCGGGCATTCAGTTGATGGAGGATGCCAAGCAGTTGCTCGTATCGTATACCTGGCCAGGTAATATCCGTCAGCTGAAAAATATCACAGAACAAATCTCTATTATCGAAACCAACCGTGAGATAACTGCCGAGATTCTTCGGAGCTATTTGCCTGCTCAACCCGTGTCAAAATTTCCGGCATTGCTGGGTGGGGTGAAGCCGCAAGGTGAAAAGAGTTTCCAGAGTGAGAGAGAGATACTTTATCAGGTGTTGTTCGATATGCGGAGGGATGTGACCGAATTGAAGAAACTGGTGCATGACATCATGGCCGAACGTGCGGCTGGTGGAACGGTCACTGCTCCGTCGTCTATGCCGGTACATTATATCCCCGAAACTCCATCCAGCCTGATACAGCCTTCTGCTGTGGTGCTAAATCCTGCGGAGGAAGTGGGTAAGGTTTCCAGTGTGACTCCCGTTGCAAATGTTTCTCAACTGAATCCGAATGTGAAGGTTACGCACGCAGATGTGTCGGACGATGTGCAGGATACGGAAGAATACATTGAAGAGAATCTTTCACTGGATGAAGTGGAGAAAGAAATGATTCGTAAGGCATTGGAACGTCATCATGGAAAAAGAAAAAATGCAGCGAATGATTTGAAAATTTCAGAACGTACCCTTTATAGAAAAATCAAAGAATATGGACTTGAATAAAAAATATAGCAGACTGAGTAAATATTTTCTGGCCGTTTGTTTGTGTATCCTTACGGCATGTACGGTTTCGTATAAATTTAATGGATCTTCCATTAACTATGATAAGGTGAAGACAATCAGTTTCCAGAATTTCCCGAACCGTTCGGCTGCCTTTGTATGGGGACCGATGGAGTCGATGTTCAACACGGCTTTGCAGGATAAATATATGCAGCAGACTCGTCTGAAACAGGTTCGTCAGGGAGGTGACTTGGAATTGTCGGGTGAAATTACGAACTACGATGCTTACAATAAAGGGGTAGGTTCTGATGGTTATTCTACGATGGCAGAGTTGAGAATGACGGTAAATGTGAGATTTGTCAATAACACCAATCATGCGGAAGATATTTCTGACCAGCAGTTTACTGCCAGCCGTGAATACAATGCCAGCCAGCAGTTGTCGTCCGTGCAAGAAGAGCTTGTACAGCAGATGATTGACGAAATCGTGGAGCAGATATTTAATGCAACTGTAGCCAACTGGTAAGAGCAGGAATGATGGTACAACAACGACTACAGCATTGGATTGAACACCCGGAAGAGTTGGGCACTGAAAGCTTGTATGAGTTAAGACAGCTTCTGGTGCAGTATCCTTTTTTCCAGACAGCCCGTATTTTGTATTTGAAGAATCTGTATCTGTTGCGTGACCCTTCTTTTAAAGATGAGTTGCGCAAGGGGGCTTTGTTTGTAGCCGATTTGAGCATCCTGTTTTATGCCATTGAAGGGGATAAGTTTGTCATTAACCGGCATGTAGCTGAAAAAGAAAACGTATCGTCAGAAACATCTGACAGAACGCTGGACCTGATTGACCGTTTTCTGGCCGATGATAAGGACCTTTCTGTGGAGAAACTCTTTCCTTTGCCGGTAGAAGCAGTAGATTATACTTCTGTGCTAATGGAAAAGGAGGAAAATACAGAAACCGCTTCTGTAAATCCCCTGCGCGGACAGGATTTAATCGACCACTTTATAGAACAGGCGGCCCGTGAAGAAGCCGAAGGAGTGGAGCCGATAAAGGAGACTATTTTGTTGGAGGAGGAATCCTCTTCAGAGACTATAGAAACGGAGGAGGTTGTGCCTGATACAGAAAAAGAAGAGTCTGATACGGAAGAAGGGGAAGATTATTTTACGGAAACTTTGGCTAAAATTTATGTTAAACAGCAACGCTATGATAAAGCGCTGGAAATTATTAAAAAATTAAATTTGAAATATCCGAAAAAAAATACTTACTTTGCAGACCAAATCAGGTTTTTGGAAAAATTGATTATTAACGCTAAATCAAAATAAAAGAAAATGTATTTATTATTTGTTGTATTAATGGTGCTTGCAGCTGTATTGATGTGCTTCGTAGTACTGATACAGAATTCAAAAGGAGGAGGACTCTCTTCTAGCTTCGCTTCGTCTAATCAGATTATGGGAGTTCGTAAGACAACTGACTTTATTGAAAAACTGACTTGGGGTTTGGCTGCTTTCATGGTAGTAATCAGTGTAGCTACTTCTTACGTAGTTCCTTCTCAGGTAGAAGGTTCTTCAGTAATCATGGAACAGGCTGTAAAAGAGCAGAAAACAAATCCGTTGAATGCTCCTGCAGGTTTTGCTGCTCCTCAGAAGACTGATGCTGCGGCTACTACTGCTCCGGCTGCCGTAAATGATTCTGCAAAGAACTAAGATAATAATATGAGATAAGGCACATTCTCTTTTGTGGGAGATGGCGTGCCATAATTGTAGAAACGGGAAGCCTGCTTTTTAAAAACAGGTTTCCCGTTTTTTTATTGTTAATTTTACAGACGATGGAAAACATTCAAAAGAAAGAGCGAATCCTGGCTATTGATGCGTTACGAGGATTCGCGGTAATGGGGATTATCCTGCTTCATAACATTGAACATTTTAATTTTTATTCTTTTCCGGAAACTACCTCTCCGGTGCTTGGCGCTTTGGATAAAAGCCTGTGGGACATGCTGTTCTTCATGTTCTCGGGTAAGGCATACGCTATTTTTGCCTTGCTGTTCGGTTTCACGTTCTATTTGCAGAGCCGGGGTTCGGAAAAAAGAGGAGAAGATTTTAAGAACCGCTATATGTGGCGCTTGCTGCTATTGCTGGGTTTCGGTTTTGTCAATTCTTTGTTTTTCCCGGGTGAAATCTTGGTGCTATATGCCATTTTAGGTTTTATCCTTGTGCCTGTACGTCACTGGAGCAACAAGGGATTGCTGATATTGGCACTGATATTGATGCTGCAGCCCGTAGAATGGGTGAAAGTGCTATGTGGTTTTGTCAATCCTGAATACGCACCGAAACAAATGATTTTCTCGTTGGGCGATGTATATCCTCAGTTGGGAGGTGAATCCTGGTGGGAGATGGTGAAGGTAAATTTCACAATTGGTCAATTGGCCAGTCTGAACTGGGCCTGGTGCTACGGACGAGTTTTCCAGACCTGCTCTTTGTTCATCCTTGGTTTGTGGATAGGGCGTGTGGGGTATTTTGATTCTTCTTCTGAAGCTGCTCTGACAAAGGCACGTACATTCTGGACTTATGTGTTATGCTTTTCACTTCCTTTGACGGTGATTTTCTATTTCCTTAAAGGTTTTATATTTGCAATTGCTTCACAGCCTTTGATGCTTGACAGTTTGAAGACTATTTTCAATTCCTGGTATAACTTCTGCTTTATGCTGGCCATTGTATCTGCATTCCTCTTGTTGTATTGGATGGGGAAGGGACGGATACTGAAGATACTTGTACCCTACGGAAGAATGAGTCTGACCGACTATATCATGCAATCAGTGATAGGAAGTTTCCTGTATTTCGGTTACGGACTGGCCTTGCATAAATCTTGTGGCACTACGTTGAGTTTATTGGTTGGAATTGTATTCTTCCTGGCCCAACTTGCTTTTGCTCACTGGTGGTTCCGCCATTTCAAACGTGGCCCGTTGGAAACTATCTGGCATCGACTGACCTGGTTGGGAAAGACAAACCGTTAATCATTTGGGTAGATATATAAACAAGACAGGGCTGTTCCAGGAGAATTGGGACAGCCTTTCTTATATGTAGAAAAATATGTTTTCCCAGTACTTTCAGGGAAATACTTCAGTACTGCAAAGGAAGTACTGAAGTACTGCCGAAGAAGTACTCCGGTACTGCCTAAGGAGTACTGGTTTTGATTAAAGGACTGTGAATTCAGCTTTTATGGTTCTCAAAGAGAAAAAAATAGAGGCCATCCTCGTGATTGAGGTGGCCTCCGTTAGTGATGAAAGCTATACTTTCAATTATTTCTTGAAGTATCTGTTGTACAAGCCTTCGAAACCTTTTCCGTGACGAGCTTCGTCCTTAGCCATTTCGTGAACAGTATCGTGGATAGCATCCAGGTTCAGCTGTTTAGCACGAGTAGCGATACGTTTCTTGTCTTCGCAAGCACCGCATTCAGCGTTCATACGTTTTTCAAGGTTTGTCTTAGTATCCCATACACAGTCACCCAACAGTTCTGCGAATTTAGCAGCGTGTTCAGCTTCTTCCCAAGCATAACGTTTGAAAGCTTCTGCTACTTCAGGATAGCCTTCGCGGTCAGCCTGACGGCTCATAGCCAGGTACATACCAACTTCAGTACATTCGCCCATGAAGTGGTTGTTCAGGTCTTTGATCATTTCGTCGTCGCAACCTTTAGCTACGCCGATTACGTGTTCGTCTACAAACTGCAAGCCACCTTCAGCTTCTTCCATTTCTTTGAATTTAGAAGCAGGAGCTTTACACAACGGACACTTTTCAGGAGCTGTTTCACCTTCGTAAATGTAACCACAAACTGTACAGATAAACTTTTTCATAAGTCAAAAATTTTAAGTAGTTAGTTATTATATTAATAAGTTAGTTCTTAGTTATTCATCAATCCTTTTTCAGCACATTCGGGGCAAACTCCCTTATAATACTGATGCACTTCTTCTACGATAAAATCTTCTTTACGGAAAGGTTCGGCCTCACTGAGGTTCTGTGGAATTTCCACATCGTAGATTTTATTGCAGACCTTGCATTGAAAATGCGCATGCGGATGCACATCTCCGTCAAAGCAGGCATTTTTTTCATCTATGGTCAGCATTTTGGCCGCGCCGTGTTCTACAAACAACTTCAGCGTATTATATACCGTTGTTTTAGAGAGCGTGGGGATTTCCTTGCACAAAGCTGTATATATTTCATCGATACATGGATGTGTCTTATGGTTCAACAGATAATCCATGATGGCGATGCGTTGTACAGACGGCTTGATGTGGTAACTGAGCAAGTATTCGTATGCTGTCATATTTATTTTCAATTATGTAATTGTTACAATTCTAATTCGAAGGCAAATATACAAAGATTTTTTATAACCACAAATACTCTCCTCTGTTTTTTATTTTTTTTGCTTTATGCCTTTTCTTTAAAATCTCCCTCTTTATTCTGTGTAGATGTTCAAATATTCTGTTTATTTTTGCATATCTATTTATATATAACAAATTTATATGAGATTTGGTTTTGTAAAAGTGGCGGCTGCCGTTCCTGCAGTGAAAGTAGCCGACTGCAAATTCAATGCACAACAGACGGAGAAACAGATTGTAATAGCCGATGGAAAGGGGATTCAGATTATTGTTTTTCCGGAATTGAACCTGACAGGATATTCCTGTGGAGATTTGTTTGCGCAAAGTTTATTGCTTGAGCAGGCTGAACTGGCTTTGATGCAGATTGTCAATAATACCCGTCAGCTGGACATTATTTCCATTGTCGGTATGCCGGTCGTGGTCAATTCCACGCTGATGAATTGTGCCGTGGTTTTTCAGAAAGGTAAGATTCTGGGTATTGTGCCTAAGACTTATCTGCCTAATTATAAAGAATTCTACGAGAAACGCTGGTTTACTTCTGCCGTGGCTCATCCGGATTCCATGAATGTACGTTTGTGTGGTCAGGTGGTGCCGATGGGTACAAACCTGCTGTTCGATACGCCGGATGTATGCTTCGGAATAGAGTTATGTGAGGATGTATGGGCGCCTGTACCTCCCAGCTCTGCACTGGCTCTGAAAGGCGCGGAGATTATCTTCAACCTGTCTGCCGATACCGAAAATATCAGCAAGCATCAGTACCTCCGCTCGTTGTTGGCACAGCAGTCAGCTCGTTGTCTGGCAGGATATGTCTTTTCATCCTGTGGTTTCGGAGAATCTACCACTGATGTGGTTTTTGCCGGAAACGCATTGATTTACGAGAATGGGAGCCTGCTTGCCGCTTCCGACCGTTTCTCATTTGAAGAACAGCTTGTGGTCAGCGAGATAGATGTGGAGCGTCTGAGAGGAGAACGTCTGACGAATACCACTTTCTCCAGCAGCGTACGTATGTATCGCGACCAGCATCCTATGCAGCATATCTCTACCGCACTTGTTGCTTCCCGCGATTTGACTCTTACCCGTTCGGTAGAACCTCATCCGTTTGTGCCTTCTGGTGAACGCCAGCTGGACGAACGTTGCGAGGAGATTTTCTCTATTCAGGTAGCCGGACTGGCCAAGCGCTTGGTACACACCAATTGCAAGACGGTGGTGTTAGGTATCTCCGGTGGATTGGATTCTACCTTGGCGCTTCTGGTTTGTGTCAAGACCTTTGATAAGTTGAATCTGTCTCGTAAAGGTATTGTGGGAGTCACCATGCCGGGATTCGGTACCACAGACCGTACCTACCACAATGCACTTTCACTGATGAGCTCTCTGCAGGTTACTACGAAAGAAATCAGTATAAAGGATGCCTGCATCCAGCATTTCCAGGATATAGGTCAGGATATGTCCGTGCATGATGTGACCTACGAAAACGGACAGGCCAGAGAGAGAACCCAGATATTGATGGATTATGCCAATAAGATTGGCGGACTGGTAATCGGTACCGGTGACCTTTCAGAGCTTGCTTTGGGGTGGGCTACGTACAATGGTGACCACATGTCCATGTATGGAGTAAATGCCAGCATCCCTAAGACCTTGGTTCGCTACCTGGTAAACTGGGTGGCTCAGACCGGTGTAGATACGCTCTCACGAAACACCTTGCTGGATATTATCGATACGCCTATCAGTCCGGAACTGATTCCGGCCGATGAGAACGGCAACATCAAGCAGAAAACAGAAGATCTGGTCGGACCGTATGAATTGCACGATTTCTTCCTCTTCCATTTCCTGCGCTTTGGTTTCCGTCCGGCAAAGATTTTCTATCTGGCCGAGATTGCCTTCCGTGGGGTGTACGACAGTACGACTATCAAGAAATGGCTTACCAACTTCTATCGCCGTTTCTTTGCGCAACAATTCAAGCGTTCCTGCTTGCCCGATGGGCCGAAGGTTGGTTCCGTATCTTTGAGTCCGCGAGGAGACTGGCGTATGCCGAGTGATGCCAGTGCTGCATTGTGGTTGAAAGAATGCGAAGAGCTTCAGGCATAAGTGCCTATATATTATTATAGAAGGAATAAAAAAACAAACCGGGTGTTTCAACTTGACCAATGAAACACCCGGTTTGTTTTTATCTGTTTTAGTGGACATATTTATCAGTAAACGCTTTTACCTTTTCTGTGTACTCATCCGGATACAGCTTGTAGGAGTGTGCGTGGTCTACGCCTTCTGTAATCCAGATTTCCTTAGGAGAAGGCTTGGCGGCATACACCTTGTGCACCATCCATGTGGGTACAAAATCATCGTTGTCGCCATGGATGAAGAGCATGGGCTTCGTACAGCGGGCCACTTGTGAGAGGGCAGACGCCTCCTGAAAGTTCCATCCGTTCTGGAGTTGGCAAATCCAGCTGGCCGTATAGAGCAACGGGAAGGGGGGAAGTCCGAAAAGACCTTTCAACTCTTTGCTGAACTGGTCCCACACGCTGGTATAGCCACAGTCTTCTACGAAACAGGTGATGTATTCAGGTGTTTTTTCTCCCGATACCATCATTGTGGTGGCAGCTCCCATCGAAATACCGTGAACCACCGCCTTCAGCGAGTCACCAAACAGAGCCGGAGCTGTATCAATCCATTGCAACACGTCTTTCCTGTCAAGCCAGCCCATCTGTATGGCATCTCCTTCCGTCAGTCCCGTGTAACGCAGGTCAGGCAACAGAACATTGTAATCCAGCGAGTGGTTATAGAGGTAGCCGATATGGAACATGCGGATGGCATTATCCGTATATCCGTGTACGATGATGGCCGTACGTCGGGTAGGGCGGGAAGCACGTGCATAAAACGCATGCATCCGGATGCCGTCTGGTGCGGTGATAAACGTATCCCGCAAGGCATGGTGCTGTTGCAGGCTGTCCAGCCAGGGAACAATCTGCGGATATTCAGTTCGCATGAACGCTTCAGATTCCTCCATATTCTTTCCCCGGTTTTCCGGGCGGAGTGAAAAGTCTATCAGGTAAAGGCTTCCTCCTATGCAAATACCCGCTATCAGTACAAGCAGAATTCCTGCTGTCCAGCCAATTTTTTTCTTCAGTGTCATGTAGGATAAATGTTTAGCTGTTCCAGATGTCCCAAGCCCCGAAAGCCTGCAGCAAGAGCATTTCCAGCCCGTTCTTTACAATGGCTCCCTGGTCGCTGCCTTTTTTCATGAAAAGCGTGGTGTTGGGGTTGTACAGCAAGTCATACAGCAAGTGCTGGGGAGTCAGCAACTCATACGGAATATTCGGACATTCATCCGCTTTCGGATACATGCCTACTGGTGTGCAGTTGACAATCACCTTGTATTCCTGCATGATTTCAGGTGTAATTTCTTCGTAAGTAATGGTCATGTCATTGTGCTTGTTGCGTGAAACGAACAGCACTTCCAGTCCCAGTTGCTTCAATCCTTGATGAATGGCTTTGGAAGCTCCTCCGGTACCCAAGATCAATGCCTTCTTGTGATAAGGTTCCAGCAGCGCTTCGATGGAACGCACAAATCCGATAATATCCGAATTGTATCCTTTCAGTTTGGTACCTCCCTTGGTGTGTTCCACTTTAATTACGTTCACCGCTCCGATTTCGCGTGCATCCTTATCCAGTTCGTCCAGATAGGAAATAACTTTCTCTTTGTAAGGGATAGTCACATTCAGTCCTGCAAGCGAAGGATTTGCCTGAATGATGTGCGGAAGTTCATCAATGCTTGGAATTTCAAAGTTCACATATTCGGCATCAATATTCTCGGAATGGAACTTCTCATTGAAAAAATTTCTGGAGAATGAGTGTCCGAGCGGATAGCCGATTAAGCCAAATTTTTTCATAAGGTTCAAAGAATTTAGTTATTTGGTAGCGAAATAGAGTGTGCAAGTACCCATTGTCAGGCGCTTGAATTCTACCTGGCTGAAGCCGGCTTTCCGGATAATTTCCTGCATGATTTCTCCTTGGGGGAAAGCCTTGATGGATTCAGGAAGATAAGTATAGGCACTACGGTCTTTCGACAGCAGTCTTCCCAGTGCAGGTATCACCACCTTGGAGTAAACTGCATATCCTTGTTTCATGGGGAAATGTTCCGGTTCCGACAGTTCCAGGATGACCAGATGTCCTCCGGGAACCAGTACCCTGTACATTTCTTTCAGGCCGAGGTCCAAGTGCTCAAAATTACGGATGCCGAATGCCACGGTAATGGCATCGAACCGGTTGTCTGGGAACGACAAAGCCGTACAGTCCTCTTTCGCAAAAGAAATCTGCTTGTCCAGTCCCAGCTGTTTTACTTTTTCCCGTCCTACGTTCATCATGCCTTCCGAAATGTCCGTACCAATCAGTTCGGCAGGTTGCAGCATTTGGCAGGCCTGAATGGCAAAGTCTCCCGTTCCGGTAGCCACGTCCATAATGCGTTGCGGGTGGTAGGGCTTCAGCAGGCGAATGGCCTTTTTTCTCCAGCTTTTGTCGATTCCCCATGACATCAGGTGGTTCAGGTTGTCGTAGGCCGGGGCGATATGGTCGAACATTTTCTCTACCTGAGCAGCCTTGCCCTCATCTTCATTATATGGCTTGATTTTTTCTTGTGGATAGTGAGACATGCGAAAAATATTAGGATGGGATAAATTTTGAATCTCCCTTTAAGGCAGTACGGGCCGCCTTAAAGGGAGATAGGGATATTAAAGAGTCAAATAATCTGTTACGTTCTTTTCGATACGTTTGGTCAGGTCTTCTGTTTCACCCTTCACGAAGCTTTCGCCAGTGATGTGTTCGTACAGTTCAATGTAGCGGTCGCTGATAGATTCTACGATAGCCGGAGTCATTTCAGGAACCTGCTGTCCTTCCTTACCCTGGAATCCGTTGGCCATCAGCCATTCGCGTACGAATTCTTTAGACAACTGTTTCTGCGGTTCTTCTTTTTCGAAGCGTTCCTGGTAACCTTCAGAATAGAAATAACGGCTGGAGTCCGGAGTATGGATTTCGTCCATCAGGTAGATTTCACCGTTGTGCTTTCCGAATTCATATTTGGTATCCACCAGAATCAAACCGCGTTCAGCAGCCATCTGAGTACCGCGTTCGAACAAAGCTAATGTATATTTTTCCAGTGTGGCATATTCTTCAGGAGTAGCCAGACCTTTCGCCAGGATTTCTTCTTTAGAGATGTCCTCGTCGTGCAATCCCATTTCAGCCTTGGTAGTCGGAGTGATAATCGGATGAGGGAACTTTTCGTTTTCTCTCATGCCTTCCGGCAGACGCACACCGCAGATTTCGCGTACACCGCTCTTGTAAGCACGCCATGCACTTCCGCACAAGTAACCGCGTACAATCATTTCAACAGGAAATCCCTGGCACATTACGCCCACTGTTACCATCGGGTCGGGAGTAGCCAGTTTCCAGTTCGGGCAGATGTCAGTAGTTGCATCCAGAAATTTGGCTGCAATCTGGTTCAGCATCTGTCCTTTATAAGGGATACCTTCCGGCAATACGACGTCGAACGCCGAGATACGGTCGGTAGCAACCATTACCAACTTTTCGTCATTGATGTTATACACATCACGTACTTTTCCATGATACACACTTTTCTGTCCAGGAAAGTGAAAGTCTGTTTTTGTTAATGCTTTACTCATTGTCTTGTTATGTTTAGTAATGAATAGAATTCATTTATGGTTTATGCCTGCGGCGTTTTTTCCGGTTCTTTAGCCGTACGCGTAGTTTTTCTTTCTGCTTTCTCTTTCTCCTCGAATTTTTCGTAAGCCTCCACGATGCGTGTCACCAGTTTATGACGTACGATGTCTTTTTTGTTCAGTTCGATGAAGCTGATGCCTTTTACACCCTTCAGAATCTTGATGGCCTGCACGAGTCCGGAAGTCTGCGAAGCGGGAAGGTCAATCTGTGTCATGTCTCCCGTGACAATCATTTTGGTGTTCATACCCATACGGGTGAGAAACATCTTGATTTGCTGGGTAGTCGTGTTCTGGGCTTCGTCCAGAATAACTACGGCATCATTCAGCGTACGTCCACGCATGAAAGCCAGCGGGGCAATCTGGATGACATTCAGCTCCATGTATTCCTTCAGCTTGGCAGCCGGAATCATGTCCTGCAAGGCATCGTACAGCGGTTGCAGGTAGGGGTCGATTTTATCCTTCATGTCGCCTGGCAGGAAACCCAATTTCTCACCCGCCTCCACGGCAGGGCGGCTCAGGATGATTTTTTTGATTTCCTTGTTCTTCAGTGCCCGTACTGCCAGTGCAATGGCGGTATAGGTCTTACCCGAACCGGCGGGACCGATGGCAAAAATCATGTCATTCTTTTCAAACTCCTGCACCAGTTTCAGCTGGTTCTCGCTTCTGGGGATGATGGGCTTACCCGTTACGCTGAACACGATGGCGTTTCCCGCCTTTTCCGTTTTAGGCGCATTGCCTTTTACAATGTCGAGAATCGTTTCCTCATTGAGCGAGTTATATTGCACGCAATATTTTTCCAGTGCAAGAACGGCTTCTTCGAAGGCGCACATTTCCTCCTCATCTCCCATGACCTTGATGACATTGCCGCGTGCCACTATTCTCAGTTTTGGGAACAGGGCTTTGATCATTTGTATGTGGGCGTTGTTAGGGCCGTAGAAGATTACCGGGTCGATATCTTCGAGTACAATATGTTTCTCTATCATTTAGCTTGTTCTGATTCGCTTATATGCTTTATTTTTTGCAAAAATAATCATAACTTTTGATTGTAGAATGAGAAAGCAGCAGAAAAATATCCTACTTCAACTCTTTCATTTTATAGCGTTCGCCGGTTGCTTTTACCAGTTCCTGCAAGAATTCCTTGCTGTATCCCGGACGGTCCAGCGGAGCCGTGTTTCCTGTTTCCGGATGTTGCAGCTGTCCGTTCTGCATGCGTTTTACCGCACCGTCGTTGTAGCGTACAATCAAAAATTCTCCCAACTTCTTCCAGCTGTCTACGGCAGTCTGGGCCGTCATGTGGGTATAGTTGGTCAGGTATTCTTTAGCCTTGGCCGGATTCTGCTGATACAGTTTCAGGGCTGCACTTTCAATGCCTTCCTGTGATTGTGCATAGGTATCTTCCAGTGTATTCTGTACGGTACGCATATCTTCCACCATCAGGTTGTAGCGCGGACGAATCATGTCAGCCACCCAGTTGTAAATCCAGAAGGCAGAGTCCCATGAGAAAGTCACGCAGTCACCGTTCTCCTGCTGATACGGATAAGGTACCTTGTCGGTGTTGCAGTACACCGGAGTGAACACCGTCATGTTGGCATCGTCCAGTCCGAACCAGAGCACACCACCGATGGCGTCGGGCAGGGTAGAGCGCATCTGCGATACGAATACGAACGCACTCTGCTGAGTAGAGATGGGGCGTTCGTTGAAATATTCCTGACCGTCGACGTTGAACGTCAGTGGAGACAGACGGTAAGGCATCTGGAAGCAGCCGGCTCCCATGTCTTTTGTAATGTCGAGGGCTGTGCCTTCGTAGTGGTCACGCATGGCGTGCTGGATGTCGCGTACGGAAACCTTGTTGTCGGGTTTTACGTACAAAGGCATCGGTTCCTTGCTGTCACCTTGGATGTAAGAAAGGTAAGACTGTCCGGTTGATTTGCTGAACATGTTGTAGAAACTCCATACACGTGCTTCGCAGAAACGCAGGCCGCTGAAGTCGAGCGGGCAGTAGGCATCGGCAAAGCTAAAATCCTTGTTTACCCCACTGAAATAACCTTTTTCACGGGCAAATGAAATGACATCGGGCGAGTACAGACAGTTTTCCTTGTCGTTCATGTCAAATTTATGGATGCGGCTCTGGTTGGCATGTGCGGCAATGCAGTCGTCCGGAATGCGTACAGCCACCCATACGGCTCCTTTCACGCCCGGTCCCTTACCAATCATTTCCATAATCCATGCTTCGTTCGGGTCGGCAATGGAGAAAGACTCACCGCTGCTGTAATAACCGTATTCCTTCACTAAGTCAGTCATCACCTTGATGGCTTCCTTGGCAGTGCGTGAACGTTGCAATGCCACGTAAATCAAGCTCCCGTAGTCCATGATGCCGGTGCTGTCCACCAGTTCCGGACGTCCGCCGAAAGTGGTTTCTCCGATAGTAACCTGAAATTCGTTCATGTTGCCGATGACATTGTACGTCTGTTTGGCTTCCTTGATTTTACCGAGGTATTTGCCTGAGTCCCAGTCGTAGATGTCGCGCATGGTGCCCGGAGCATGCTGTGCAGCCGGGAAATGGCACAGATAGCCGAACATACCGTAAGAATCGGCAGAGTAAGAAACGATGACGGAACCGTCGGCCGAAGCCTTCTTTCCTACGATGAAGTTTGTACATGCCCATCCGTTGGCCATGTATGCTGTCAGCAGAAGGACAGCCAGCAGTAATCTTTTCATTTTCATACGAACAGATTGTTTTTTATGATTTAAAAATAAAAGGCGGTTTTAAAATTTGTATTCTTTGCGTGCCATGTTTCCGCATTGGTCGGTCACCGTCACTTCCAGTTTGTGCGGTACCCCTTTCTTTACTTTCTCCGGGTCCTGAATCACTAAAATGCCTTTCTTCAGGCCAAACAATACGAACTTGCCGTCGATGTATACCTTGTAGCTTCCGATGCCCGATTCCATATCCTTTATCCGGAAACGGATATTTCGGCTGGTGCGCCATCCGCCCTGACCGATAGGAGTGATTTGCGGGGCAATGGTATCCACGTCCACAGAAAAGGTGCCGAGTGAGCGTACGCGCGTCTTTATCCATCCGTTGGCGTATTTTCCTCCCATGGAGCTTCGCCATTTTCCGGCTTTTTGCACGATGTAGTATTTCGTGGTGTCGGCCACGGGCATGTGGCGCAGGCCGATGGACAAGTCGCAGTAGCTGTGGATAGGTGTCCGTCCGGCATCCAGTATGTAGTCAAAGGCGATGAGTGAACTGTCTCCCTGCATGTCTATACGCAGCGGCACATCCTCGTACACATAATAGCGTGGCACCACCAGTTCCATGCCCGGTTTCTGAATGACGTTTGCCCGGTTCCAGTAAAGCATTTCATTGGCTTCCGGCTTGAATTCAGGAATATCCTGCCGTTTACCCTTTACAATAAATTGATAGGTCCTGCGGTTCCCGAAGTTGTCTTCCAGTACATACCGGAAGTGATAATCCCTTTCCTCGTTGATGGTCACAGCCCCCCGGTTCTCATTGGTGTGCAGCAGTCGCAGCCGGTTGCCCGGAAGCTTGTAAGAACGCATGATGAGCCGACGGGTGCGGGTCAGTTCCTCATAGTCGGTAAAGCCGTTGATCATCCGGTTTTCATCGGGTAGTACCTTGTCGGTTGTGCTGTTGAATACCTGTACGGAGTCTACATACAGCGTGACTGAGTGTACCCCGTAGAAATTCGACGTACCGTCCATGTAATCTTTGGCGCTGATGCCGGTATAAATCTCTCCCCATGCATGTACAGGCTGTTTCAGGTTGCCGATGGCGAGGAGTTTCTTGTGGCTGGACCCGTTGACCACCCCTTTCCCCTGTATAGGATAAATACCGATGAGGCTGCCTACAGGTGCCTTGCTGTCTTTCAGCAGATGCTTGAAATACGGCATCGGGTCAATGTATTCCCCCGTTTCGGTACGTCGCAGCTCCAGGTGCAGGTGAGGTCCGGCCGAAGCCCCTTCATTACCGCTCAGGGCAATGATGTCTCCCTTTTTCACCGGGAATTGTCCGGGCTGGAATTTCAGGTCGCACACAAACGTTTCATGTGCATACTGATATTGGCGTACGCAAGCCTGTATATTTTTTGCAAATGAAATCACGTGTCCATATACCGAAGTCAGTCCGTTGGGATGCGTTACGTAAATGGCCTGTCCGTATCCTCCGTGCAGCACTGCTACGCGCGACACATAACCGTCAGCAATGCAGTGAATCGGTTTTCCCGTAACTCCTTGTGTTTTGATGTCCAGTCCGTTGTGAAAATGGTTCGGGCGAAGTTCTCCAAAATTGGCACTGAGCAGAATCGGAAAATCAAAAGGAGAGCAGAAGTTGCTCTCCTGGACGTGCTGGGCCTTGGCAGACAGCATTCCTCCCAAAACCAGTGCCAGTATCATTTTTTGTCTCATTTTTCGTATTTGTTAAGCGGTTACAAAGATATTAAGAAATCCTGAAGCTACAATCTTTTTGGATTGACTCTAAAAAATACGAAGGTTTTTATTAGGATAATTTCTTTGAATCTTTTATTTTTGTCTGTCTCTTATAGAACGATTTATTATTTATTAAACATTATAATCATGGAAAACAATGAATTAATTAAACAGTGTACAGAGAAGGCTCAAACGTGGTTGACCGCAGCATACGATGCCGAAACACAGGCCGAAGTAAAAGCCATGCTTGAAAATCCGGATAAGACCGATTTGATTGATGCATTTTACAAGGACCTGGAATTCGGAACAGGTGGTTTGCGTGGTATCATGGGAGCTGGTTCCAATAGAATGAACATCTACACGGTAGGTGCTGCCACTCAGGGCTTGGCTAACTACCTGAACAAATGTTTTGCCGGAAAGAAAGACATTTCAGTAGTGGTAGGTCACGACTGCCGTAACAACAGCCGTAAGTTTGCAGAAATTTCTGCCGACATCTTTACTGCTAACGGCATCAAGGTATATTTGTTCGAAGATATGCGTCCTACTCCGGAAATGTCATTTGCCATCCGTCACCTGGGTTGCCAGAGCGGTATCAATATCACTGCTTCTCACAACCCGAAAGAATACAACGGTTACAAGGCATACTGGGAAGACGGTGCACAGGTGCTGGCTCCGCACGATAAAGGTATCATCGACGAAGTGAGCAAGATTACCAGCGTAAGCGAAATCAAGTTCCAGGGCAACAAAGAACTGATTCAGATTGTAGGCAAGGAAATTGACGACGAATACCTGCGTCAGGTGCACACACTGTCTATCGACCCGGAAGTAATCCAGCGTCAGAAAGACCTGAAGATTGTGTACACTCCGATTCACGGTACCGGAATGACACTGATTCCGCAGTCACTCAAATTGTGGGGCTTTGAAAACGTACATTGCGTAGCCGAACAGATGGTGAAGAGCGGCGACTTCCCTACAGTGGTATCTCCGAACCCGGAAAATGCAGAAGCATTGACATTGGCCATCAAGCTGGCAAAAGAAATCGATGCCGACATTGTGATGGCTTCTGACCCGGATGCCGACCGTGTAGGTATGGCTTGCAAGGACAGCAAGGGCGAATGGGTATTGATCAACGGTAACCAGACTTGCTTGATTTTCTTGTACTACATCATCAAGAACCGTATCGCTATGGGCAAGATGAAAGGCAACGAATTCATCGTGAAGACCATCGTTACTACGGAACTGATTAAGAAGGTAGCCGACAAGAACCACATCAAGATGCTCGATTGCTACACCGGCTTCAAATGGATTGCCCGTGAAATCCGTCTGCGTGAAGGTCAGGAACAATACATCGGTGGTGGTGAAGAAAGCTACGGATTCTTGGCAGAAGACTTCGTACGTGATAAAGATGCCGTTTCTGCATGTTCATTGCTGGCTGAAATCTGTGCATGGGCTAAAGACCAGGGCAAGACCTTGTATGACGTGCTGATGGAAATCTACGTAGAATACGGCTTCTCACTGGAAGTAACAGTCAACGTAGTGAAACCGGGTAAGACAGGTGCTGACGAAATCAAGGCCATGATGGACAACTTCCGTGCATGTCCGCCGAAAGAATTAGGTGGTTCGGAAGTAGTACTGGTAAAAGACTACAAGACGTTGAAGGCTACCGACAATACTGGAAAAGCTACAGACCTGGATATGCCGGAAACATCAAACGTACTTCAGTTCTTTACAGCCGACGGTACAAAAGTGTCTGTACGTCCTTCCGGAACAGAACCTAAGATTAAGTTCTACATGGAAATCAAGGGCGAAATGCATTGTCCGAAGTGCTATGCAGGTGCCGTAGCTGATGCAAAAGAAAAAGTAGATGCAGTGAAGAAATCTTTGGGTATTTAAGATGCCGGGCGTGTGAGTACGCCGTCAAAGATAGAATGAAATAAGGAATGTCATTCCCGCAAAGGCTTTCAGGAGTCTTTCTTGCTTTGGGAATGACATTCTTTTTTTGTTGTTTTAGAAAGAAAATGTATCCCCTCAAAAACCTCTTTGGAGTTTGGGAGAAAACGCAAGTACGTTTTACTTCAAACGCAAGTGCGTTTAATCTGAAACACAAAGGAGTTTTACCTTAAACGTAAGTGCGTTTCAATCTGAACACAAGTGCGTGTGTAGACTTAAATATATAAGGTTATGAAAAAAAGGCCGGATTCTCAAAATTGAGACCGGCCTTTAGTTTTAGGTATATAGGAACTAATACCTTTGGTAAAATATGATTATTTCAGCATTTTCTGAGCTTGTTTCAGCATTTTTTCTGCTTGTTTTACGGCATCTTTCAGTTCCTTGCTTTCTGCACCGTTAGCTTTCTTCTGAGTCTTTTCCAACTGATCAGAAAGTTGTTTTACGCGTGCTTCTGCTTCTTCTTTTGATACTTCAGCTTTCTTTGATTTTGCCAACCATTCTTTCATGCCCTGTGCCTTGAGTGAAAGGGTAGCAGTTTCAGCAGCCAGTTCGGCAGCAGCTTCATCTTCCGGAGTGGCAAAGGCATGACGGAAACCTTTCACGTCGTTCCAGTGTCCGCGAGTAAAGTCAGGGAAGGCTACGGCTGCACATCCGTTGTCCATAGAGATGGCTCCCAGTTCGGCCAGTGCACACCATTCAGCCAAGTCGTATACGTCCATATCCAATGGCAGACCGTTCTGCAGACAGTATACCATACGGCTGTCCATGATGAAGTCCATACCACCGTGTCCGCCTACTTCTTTTGCCATTTCACCGTATTTCTTTAAGATAGGATGCTGGTATTTGTTGACCAGTGCTTCCATTTCTTTTTCCGGAAGGAATGAGTGAGAACTCAGGTTGTCTACTTTCGGCTGTACGCCGGAAGCTTTCATCTGAGCAGCATCTACGGCATAGCCTTCTACCGGATATTTATTAGCGAATCCTTTTGTTCCTGTCAGCTGATACAGACGGTTGTAAGGTTGAGGATTCATTACATTGTGCTGGATTTCAATTACTTTACCGTTTTCTGTGCGGATAAGTGTTGTAGTGTGGTCACCGTTACGGAATTCATCGCAAGGTTCGCCGGTTGCTTTTTCTACCAATGCTTTTCCGTGTACCGATTTTGTATCCATTGCTACCAGGGTAGTCATACGGTCACCACGGTGAATATTCAATGCCTGAGCTACAGGGCCAAGGCCGTGAGTAGCGTATACGTCGCCACGGTTTTCTTTGTTGTAACGCAAGCGCCATCCCAGTTTGTCTTCTTTTCCGTTTTTCCAGTAGTAAGGCCAGAAATCATCCAAGTTGTGGATGTAAGCTCCTTGTGCGCGAAGTACTTCTCCGAATACTCCCTGCTGTGCCATGTTCAGGGTGTTCATTTCAAACCAGTCATAGCAGCAGTTTTCCAAAATCATGCAGTGCTTGCGAGTAGTTTCAGACAAGTTGATAAGTTCCCAGCACTGTTCCAGATTCATAGCCGAAGGAACTTCGATGGCTACGTTCTTTCCATGCTCCATGGCATACTTGGCAATCGGGAAGTGGTGATCCCAGTCGGCTGCAATGTATACCAGGTCAATGTCTTCGCGTTCGCAGAGTGCTTTATATCCTTCTGCGCCTGAATACACAGCTGCTTCAGGCAGACAAGCTTTCTGCAGGTATTTCTGGCATTTTTCTGCACGTTCTTTTTCATAGTCACACAAAGCTACGATTTTAGTTCCGGCAATGTGAGTAAAACGTTCCACAGCTCCCGGACCACGCATTCCCAGTCCTACGAAACCTACGCGTACGACATTCATTTTAGGTACAGTCAGACCGATGACAGACTCCTGTCCGGCTGGACGTTCCGGGGATTTTATCACGATGGTACCTTTATTCCATTCCCACTGAGTGGAAGGTGAAAGGCTTTGAGCAAGCAGTTGGGCAGGTGTACAAGTTAAGGTTAAAACGGTGCAAGCACCAACAATCATTTTTCCAAAATGTTTCATAGCTTTAGTTGTTTTTTAAGTTGAATTTTAATTGGTGGCAAAGATATAAAAAAACATCAATATCCAAATGTTTTTTCTAAAAAACACGTAGATATTAAAAAAGAATAAGAATTGGATTCTTTAAATGAAATAAAATAAGGTATATCAAGATATATTCTTAAATAAATAGACGTTAGGATGAGGAAGAATAATAAGATGAAAATACTCAGATTCAGAAGTTTTGCAGGGATGAGTCTGCCTAAATTTATGTGTTGGATATGAAAATGTGGAGATGATAAACTGACAACAAAAATGCGGAGTTTCTTACGAATAATAATTTATTTGAAAAAAAAGTGTCATTTTATTTGTGTGTTACAAAAAACCCTTTACCTTTGCATCTGTAAACAAAAAACGAGAGAAGACAGATATGATTACACTGAATACATTGGTAAACCTGGCAGTCCTGCATATTATTCGCGTCGTGGTCGTGGCACCAAGAGGTGAGAAGGTTTCGTGTATGTAATCATGCAGTTGTGATAATATGGAAAGCCTTTCTCACCAGACGATGAGAGAGGCTTTTTAATTAAAGAGTGAGGAAAATGAAACATCAGTTACGTAGTTCGATGAGCACGGAAGGTCGCCGCATGGCAGGTGCCAGAGCATTGTGGGTGGCCAATGGAATGAAAAAGGAAATGATGGGAAAACCGATTATCGCCATCGTGAATTCTTTTACACAATTTGTACCGGGGCATACTCACCTGCATGAAATTGGTCAGCAGGTCAAGGCAGAAATTGAGAAGCTGGGATGCTTTGCGGCAGAATTTAATACCATTGCCATCGACGACGGAATCGCGATGGGGCATGACGGGATGTTGTATTCTTTGCCTTCGCGCGACATCATCGCCGACAGCATAGAATATATGGTGAATGCACACAAGGCGGATGCGATGGTGTGTATCTCCAACTGTGACAAGATTACCCCGGGGATGCTGATGGCATCCATGCGTCTGAATATTCCGACTGTGTTTGTGTCTGGCGGGCCGATGGAGGCCGGAGAGTGGGGCGGACAACATCTGGATTTGATTGATGCCATGATTAAGTCGGCCGATTCGACGGTAAGCGATGAAGACGTAGCTGAAATTGAACGTCATGCTTGTCCGGGATGCGGAAGCTGCTCGGGTATGTTTACTGCCAACTCTATGAACTGCCTGAATGAGGCTATCGGTCTGGCACTTCCGGGAAATGGTACCATTTTGGCAACTCATGCCAACCGTAAGCAGTTGTTCAAGGATGCAGCCGCATTGATTGTAAAGAATGCGTATAAATATTATGAGGAAGGAGACGACAGTGTGCTGCCACGCAGTATCGCCACTCGTCAAGCTTTTCTGAATGCCATGACGCTTGACATTGCCATGGGTGGTTCTACCAATACGGTGCTTCACCTGCTGGCTGTGGCTCACGAAGCGGAGGTGGATTTCAAGATGGATGACATTGATATGTTGTCACGTCGGGTGCCTTGTCTTTGCAAGGTGGCTCCCAATACACAAAAGTACCATATTCAGGATGTGAACCGTGCCGGAGGTATCCTGAATATTCTGGGCGAGCTGGCCAAAGGTGGATTGCTGGATACTACGGTTCATCGTGTGGATGGTACGACACTGGCGGAAGCTATTGCAAAATATGCTGTTTGTGTACCGGAAGTCGATGCAGAAGCACAGCGCATTTATTCAAGTGCACCGGGCGGTAAGTTCTGTATTCAGTTAGGCGCACAGAATGCCACTTATAAGGAACTGGATACCGACCGTGCCAACGGATGCATCCGCGACTTGCAGCATGCGTACAGCAAGGATGGTGGTTTGGCTGTATTGAAAGGAAATATTGCACAGGATGGCTGTGTGGTAAAAACAGCCGGAGTAGATGAAAGCATCTGGAAGTTCTCCGGACCGGCTAAGGTGTTCGATTCGCAGGAAGCTGCCTGCGAGGGAATCTTGGGAGGTAAGGTCGTGAGCGGTGATGTAGTAGTCATTACTCACGAAGGTCCGAAAGGTGGTCCGGGTATGCAGGAGATGCTGTATCCTACCTCTTATATTAAATCCAAACATCTGGGTAAAGAATGTGCGCTGATTACCGACGGGCGTTTCAGTGGAGGAACTTCCGGACTGAGTATCGGACATATTTCTCCGGAAGCAGCTGCCGGAGGTAACATCGGTAAGATTGTAGATGGTGACATCATTGAAATAGATATTCCTAACCGCTCTATCAATGTGAAGCTCTCGGATGAAGAACTGGCTCAGCGCCCAATGACACCGGTGACACGCGACCGGAAAGTTTCGAAGGCACTGAAGGCATACGCCAGCATGGTGAGCTCAGCAGATAAAGGTGGAGTGAGAATCGTAGAATAAAGAGAGGCTTATGAGTAAAGAAAAAATATCAGGTTCGGAAGCATTGATGCGCTCTTTGGAGCATGAAGGCGTAAAGACGCTTTTCGGCTATCCGGGAGGGGCTATCATGCCGGTATTCGATGCGTTGTATGACCATCGCGACAGATTGAATCACATTCTGGTTCGTCATGAACAAGGGGCTGCACATGCAGCTCAAGGTTTTGCCCGTGTATCGGGAGAAGTGGGTGTTTGCCTGGTGACAAGTGGTCCGGGGGCTACCAATACCATTACAGGAATAGCCGATGCCATGATTGACAGTACACCGATTGTGGTGATTGCCGGTCAGGTGGGAGCCGGATTGCTGGGTACGGATGCCTTTCAGGAAGTTGACCTGGTGGGCGTGACGCAGCCGATTTCCAAATGGAGCTATCAGATTCGCCGTGCGGAGGATGTGGCTTGGGCAGTGGCTCGTGCGTTCTATATCGCACGTAGCGGACGACCGGGACCGGTGGTACTCGACTTTGCCAAGAATGCGCAGGTGGACATGACGGATTATGAGCCGGTAAACGTTGATTTCATTCGCAGTTATGATCCGGATCCTGAAACTGATTCTATGGCAGTGGCTGAGGCGGTTGCCTTAATCAATGCAGCCAAACGTCCGTTGGTGCTGGTTGGCCAGGGAGTAGAATTGGGAAATGCTCAGAAAGAGTTGCAAAATTTTGTAGAAAAGGCAGACATCCCGTGTGGATGTACTTTGCTGGGTTTGTCGGCTTTGCCAAGCAATCATCGCCTGAATAAAGGTATGCTGGGTATGCATGGTAATTTAGGCCCGAATGTGAAGACTAACGAATGTGATGTGCTGATTGCCGTAGGTATGCGTTTCGATGACCGTGTGACGGGAAAATTGGAAACCTACGCCAAACAGGCCAAAATAATTCATCTGGATGTAGACCCTTCGGAAATCGGAAAGAATGTGGCGGTAGATGTACCGGTGCTCGGAAACTGCAAACGCACCTTGTCTTTACTTACTGAATTGATTCAGCCGCAGAAACACGAGGAATGGATTGCAAGCTTCAAACCATACGAGGAGAAGGAATTCAATCAGGTAATCGAAAAAGAAGTATTCCCGAAAGAAGGACCGATTAATATGGGTGAAGTGGTGAATGCAGTCAGCGAAGCTACTCATAATGAAGCGATTCTGGTGACCGATGTAGGTCAGAACCAGATGATGGCTTGCCGTTATTTCAAATTCACGAAACCTCGCAGTATCGTTACTTCCGGTGGTATGGGAACCATGGGTTTCTGTCTTCCGGCTGCCATTGGTGCAACATTCGGTCGTCCGGACCGTACGGTGTGTGCCTTTATGGGTGACGGAGGTTTGCAGATGACCATGCAGGAACTGGGCACGGTGATGGAACAGAAGTCTCCGGTCAAGATTATATTGATGAACAACAATTACCTGGGTAATGTACGTCAGTGGCAGGCTATGTTCTTCAATCGCCGTTATTCCTTTACTCCGATGATGAATCCGGATTACATGCAGATTGCTTCGGCTTATGGAATTGCTTCACGAAGAGTGATGAGCCGTGAGGAACTGAACGACGGCATTCAGGAAATGTTATCGACCGACGGTCCTTTCCTGTTGGAGGTTTGTGTGGTAGAAGAAGGAAACGTGTTGCCGATGACTCCTCCGGGAAGTTCGGTCAACTATATGTTAATGGAATGTTGAGAGGAGAAGGAGGTGAATTATGAATAGCAACAAGACTTTATATACAATCATTGTTCATTCGGAAAACATTGCCGGTATATTGAATCAGATTACGGCTGTGTTTACCCGTCGTCAGATAAACATTGAAAGTCTGAACGTGTCGGCTTCTTCCATAAAGGGAGTGCACAAATACACCATTACTTGCTGGACTACTCCAGATGTGATAGATAAGGTGGTGACACAAATAGAGAAGAAGATAGACGTGATTCAGGCGCATTATTTCACGGATAAGGAGATTTTCCAGCGTGAAGTAGCCATGTACAAGGTTGCTACTCCGGAGTTTCAGGCCAATCCGGAAGCTTCGAAGGTGATTCGTCGTTACAGCGCCCATATCGTAGAGGTAAATCCTACTTTTTCAATTGTGGAAATGGTGGGAATGAGCGATGACATCACGTCGTTGTACCAGGAACTGAAACAGCTGAATTGTGTGTTGCAGTTTGTACGCTCCGGACGTATTGCCGTTTCGACAAGTTGCTTTGAACGGGTGAATGAGTACCTGGCACACCGCGAAGAACGGTATCAGAATCAAAAAGATTGAGATATGACAGAGGACAGTAAAGTTGGAACTTACCGGTTTGTAGCCGAACCGTTTCATGTGGATTTTATGGAACGGTTGACCATGGGCGTATTGGGCAACCATTTGCTGAACTGCGCCGGGTTTCATGCAGCCGACAGAGGATTTGGTATTGCCACGCTGAATGAGAATCATTACACGTGGGTACTTTCCCGACTGGCAATTGAACTGGAGGATATGCCTCGCGCATACGAAAATTTCTCCATACAGACATGGGTGGAAAATGTGTACCGCCTGTTTACGGACCGAAATTTTGCCATCCTGGATAAAGACGGAAAAGCCATCGGCTATGCCCGTTCGATATGGGCCATGATTAGTATGGAAACCCGCAAGCCGGCCGATTTGCTGACACTGCACGGCGGGTCGATAGTAGACTATGTGCTCGTGAAGGACTGTCCGATTGATAAACCTGGACGCATCAAGGTGAGTCATCCGGAGCTGGTGGGCGAATGTCAGGTGAAATACAGTGACATTGACTTGAACGGCCACGTGAACAGCATCAAGTACATCGAGCATATTCTGGATTTGTTCCCTATGGAAATGTTCCGTGAAAAGCGTATCCGTCGGTTTGAAATGGCCTATGTGGCCGAAAGCTATTACGGAGATACCTTGAGCTTCTATCGGGAGCAGACAGGCGAAAACGAATACGTTGTAGAGGTGAAGAAAAACGGCTCGGAGGTCGTAGTCCGGAGTAAAGTGATTTTTAGAGATTAACATTATACTAACAACTAGCAGCTTCAGGCTGCGTAAAAAGATTGTAAGAAAATTATGGCACAAATGAATTTTGGCGGAGTTATTGAAAATGTAATGACCCGCGAAGAGTTTCCATTGGAAAAAGCACGTGAAGTATTGAAAGACGAAACCATTGCTGTTATCGGGTACGGTGTACAGGGACCGGGCCAGTCTTTGAACCTGCGTGACAACGGTTTTAACGTCATTGTCGGACAGCGTCAGGGTAAGACCTATGACAAGGCTGTGGCTGACGGATGGGTACCGGGAGAAACTTTGTTCAGTATTGAAGAAGCTTGCCAGAAAGCTACTATAATTATGTGTTTGTTGTCGGATGCAGCTGTGATTTCTGTATGGCCTACTATCAAGCCTTGTCTGACTGCAGGAAAAGCACTGTATTTCTCTCATGGTTTCGCTATCACTTGGAATGACCGTACAGGCGTAGTTCCTCCGACAGATGTAGATGTAATCATGGTAGCTCCGAAAGGTTCAGGTACTTCTTTGCGTACCATGTTCCTGGAAGGCCGTGGTTTGAACTCTTCTTATGCTATCTACCAGGATGCTACGGGTAAGGCATACGAACGTACCATCGCATTGGGTATCGGTATCGGTTCAGGTTATTTGTTTGAAACTACTTTCCAGCGTGAAGCTACTTCTGACTTGACTGGCGAACGTGGTTCTTTGATGGGAGCTATCCAGGGATTGCTGCTGGCACAGTATGAAGTACTTCGTGAAAACGGACATACTCCGTCGGAAGCATTCAATGAAACAGTTGAAGAGCTGACTCAGTCACTGATGCCGCTGTTTGCAAAGAACGGTATGGACTGGATGTATGCTAACTGCTCTACTACTGCACAGCGCGGTGCACTTGACTGGATGGGCCCGTTCCACGATGCTATCAAACCGGTTGTACAGAAATTGTATCAGAGCGTGAAGTCAGGAAACGAAGCTCAGATTTCTATCGACAGCAACTCTCAGCCTGATTATCGTGAAAAACTGAATGCAGAATTGAAAGCATTGCGTGAAAGCGAAATGTGGCAGACTGCAGTAACCGTACGTAAACTTCGTCCGGAAAACAACTGATAAAAACCAGTCGAAAATAAATGCATTGGCCGTCCGGTATCCGAAAGATGCCGGACGGCTTTTTTTATTTGGATGAACAAGAATCTGTGATATTTTGTACCTTTGTGGCAACCCTATAAAATGTATATGAATAAATTTGCTATTTTGCTGTTAGGCTTTCTTTGCCTGGCAGGGGCGGTGTCCGGACAAAGTCTGGAACAGACCACGGAGCAACGTCTGAAAGATTTTTTTACCAGTTATGAGACTTCGTATGCCCGTATCGGTAAATGCAAGCTGGAACGTTTTGAGGTGGAGCATGAGAAGAAGCTGCTGCGTGTGTATGCCAATCCGGCTTTTGGCTATCAGCCGTTTACGGAAGAAAACGTGTCGGCCATCTACCGTTTGTTGAAGCAGTCGCTACCGGGACCGGTGAATTATTATACCTTGCAGGTGTATGCCGATGGCAAGCTCATTGAAGACCTGGTGCCTAATGCGTACCGCAAGAAACAGGACAAGACGCGTCTGTATGGCAAGCTGGAGGCGAAGGGAAATCCGTGGGTGACGAATGTGTCACGTCCGTATGAAATCAGCCGGGGACTGGAGGGACGGCATATAGCCTTGTGGCAAAGCCATGGCAAGGTGTACCGGAACGAGCGGAATGAGTGGCGCTGGCAGCGGCCCAGACTGTTCTGTACTACGGAAGACCTGTTTACGCAGTCGTTCGTGGTGCCTTACCTGATTCCGATGCTGGAGAATGCGGGGGCAGTGGTCTTTACGCCACGTGAGCGCGACTGGCAGCGTCATGAAGTGATTGTGGACAACAATACTTGCACAAAAGGCAGTCATTATCTGGAAGTGGAAGATAAAAAATACCGCTGGCAAGATACCGATAAACCGGGTTTTGCCCAGAAATACCAGCAGTATCCTGACAACTATAACCCGTTTACGGACGGTACCGCCCGCTTTATTCCTACTCAGGGGCAGCCTGAAAAAGCTTTTGCCGAGTGGATTCCTGATATTCCCGAGAAAGGAAAATACGCAGTGTACGTAAGTTATCAGACCCTGCCGGAGAGTGTGTCGGATGCCAAGTACCTAGTGTTCCATAACGGCGGGGTGACGGAGTTCAAGGTCAACCAGCAGATGGGAGGGGGTACCTGGGTGTATTTAGGAACTTTTGAGTTTGACAAAGGCCGGAACGACTATGGCATGGTGGTGCTGAGTAACGAAAGTTCCCAAAAAGGAGTGGTATGTGCCGATGCGGTCCGTTTTGGTGGCGGTATGGGAAACATTGTGCGGGGCGGACAAGTGAGCGGAGTACCCCGTTACCTGGAAGGAGCGCGCTACTGGGCACAGTGGGCCGGAATGCCTTATCCGATATACAGCAAGAGTGAAGGAAAGAATGATTATACGGACGACATCAATGCCCGCTCGTTGACGGTGAATTACCTGAGTGGTGGTTCGGTATATAATCCGACGGAAGAAGGATTGAAGGTACCGTTTGAAATGACACTGGGTCTGCATAGTGATGCTGGGTTTAAGACCGATGATGAACTGGTGGGTTCGCTGGGTATCTATACCACAGATTTCAATGACGGAAAGTTGAACAGTGGGGTATCCCGTTATGCTTCGCGGGACCTGACTGACATGGTACTGACCGGATTGCAGCGTGATATCTCTTCCCGTTTTGGCGTGCAGTGGGCCAGACGAAGCATGTGGAACCGGAACTACAGTGAAACTCGTCTGCCGGCTGTGCCTTCCATGATTCTGGAACTGCTCTCACACCAGAATTTTGCCGACATGAAGTGGGGACATAATCCGGATTTCAAGTTTACGGTGGGACGCTCCGTGTATAAGTCTGTGCTGAAGTATCTTTCTACCATGCACGGTACGGACTATGTGGTACAGCCGCTTCCGGTGAATCACTTTGCCATCCGTGAAGGAAAGAAGAAAAATACCTTTACGCTGAATTGGAATCCGGTGGAGGATGTGATGGAACCCACTGCCAAGCCGCAGGGATACATTGTCTATACTCGTATCGGTTACGGCGGATTCGATAATGGGGTGTATGTGCGCAAGCCGGAATATACGGTGAAAGTGGAGCCGGGACTGGTCTACAGCTTCAAGGTGACGGCCGTGAACCGGGGAGGAGAGAGTTTCCCTTCCGAGATTCTGTCTGCCTATAAGGCCAAGAGAAGCAAAGGTACCCTGCTTATCGTCAACGGATTCGATGCTACATCGGGGCCGGCAGAAGTCAACTCTGCTTTGTTGCAAGGGTTCGACTTGAAGGCCGATCCGGGAATTCCCGACGGACAGACACCTGCTTATTGCGGATACCAGCAGGGATTTAACCGCGATAAAGCCGGACTGGAAACGGGCGATGGGCTGGGAGTAAGTGATGATGTCTTGGAAGGAAGACTGATTGCGGGCAATACCCGTGATTATGTATTCGTACATGGCAAGGCCATTCAGCGTGCCGGACGCTATTCGTTCGTGTCATGCAGCGATGAAACCCTGGAAAGTGGAAGTACCGATTTAACTCACTATGACATGGTCGATTTGATTTGTGGTGCCGATGCCAAGACCTTTTCTGCTTCCATGCGAGAAGCACTGGCCGGTTATTGCCGTCAGGGAGGCCGTTTGCTGGTCAGCGGTTCGAAGTGGGGAGAGAATTTGCAGAAAGACGATTTCGGCAAGAATGTGTTGAAATGCACGTACGGAGGTCGTTTCAGTAACCTTTCTTCCGCTCCGGTGAAGGGAGCCGGTACAAGCTTCCGTATTCAGGGCGGAGCTAATGAAAGCATTTACGCTGTTCCATCCATGGAATGTGTCATGCCGGTGGAAGGAGCTTATTCTGCGTTTGCCTATACCAATGGAAATTACGGTAGCGGTACGGTTTATCGTGGAGAAGATTATCGTACTTTTGTGCTGGGATTCCCTTTGGAATGTGTGGAGAATGCAGACGTTCGCACTTACCTTATGCAGACTATTGTACAAACCCTGTTGTCCAAAAAACGGTGATAGGGCAGATTATAAAAAAGGAATGTAATATTAAGAATAAAAATAAGAGTGACAATATGGAAAATGATTTTTTGAAAGTAATTGAAACACGCCGTAGCTGCCGTAAGTATAAACCGGAGCAGATTACGGATGAAGAGTTGAAAGCCGTACTTGAAGCCGGTACTTATGCGCCGACCTCACGCGGCATGCAGTCGCCCTACATTGTGGCAGTGCAGAAGAAGGAAGTGCTTGCCCGGTTGGCAAAAATGAATGCCGAGATTATGGGAGTGACTTCGAATCCTTATTACGATGCGCCTACCTACGTGCTGGTGTTTGCGCCCTCGCTGGCCAACAACCCGGTGCAGGACGGAAGTTGCGTACTCGAAAATATGATGCTGGCCGCTCATGCTTTAGGACTGGGCAGCTGCTGGATTCACCGCGAACGGGAAATGTTTGCTACGGAAGAAGGCAAGCAGCTGATGGAAGAGTGGGGGCTTCCGGAAGGATTGATGGGAATCGGTGCCCTTTCTTTGGGTTATCCTGATGGAGAGTCGGCTCCGGCAAAACCCCGCAAACCGGAATATTTCCGGGTAATAAAATAAGGCATAAAAAACGCAAGGACGTTTCACTCAAAATGTCCTTGCGTTTGCTTTTAAACGCCCTTGCGTTTTCCCTAAAACGTCCTTGCGTTTGGTTTCAAACGTCGAAGCGTTTTGGAAGAAACGTAAAGGCGTTTTTTTATGCCTGTTTTTTAATTAGTCAATCGCCACAATTTCAAACACTTCTGCAGCTCCCTCCAGGCGAATCTTGGCTACGTTCTTGTTGGCCAGTTCGATTCTTGCAAAAGGAGTTTCAATCATGGTTTCTGATACGACCTTACCCTTCTTGTCCAGCTGGATGCACTTCAACGGGGCAGACAGGCGATTCATGAGCAAGGTATATGCCTTGACATTCTCCTTTACTCCGAAAGTCAGTGCCTTAGTGCTCTTGTAAGAAGTCGCCAGGTTATTGTCGAAAGCATAGATGGCCTTGTCCAGGCTGTCCGCTTCAAGTGAGAATCCCATGTTTTCCGGACGTAGCGGGTTGACGTCGAACGAGCGGACAGATGCATAGTTGGTGCGTTTGGAATCCAGTCGTTTCAGGCGTACGTAGCGTGCCTTTTCCGGAGCTCCCTGCCAGTGGATGATGTATTGCTTATCGAGTTCTCCGGTCAGTGCCTTCCAGGTTCTTCCATCTGCCGAGCATTCCACGATGGCATGGTCGAAATAGTCCACATCATCCTTGGAATTTCTTCCCTGAAGAATCGAGATTTCTGTCACGTCACGCACGTCGCGCAGGTCTACACCAATCCAGTCGTTCGCTTTCTGAGCAATTCCCGAAGTATAGAAGGTCGTAGAATCATTGTCGAACATCAGCTTGGTTTGTACGGTATGCGCACTGCTGAAAGAACCGATACCTCTGTAGTCAGTCGGTACCTTGCCCGACAGTTTTTTCAGGTACTCGTGTGCCATATCATCCATGGCATTTTCATAGAACGGCTGAAGTTTCAGCGTACCCGATTTGTGAGCCTCATAGCTTCTCCGGTCTTCGGGAGTCATGATATTCTGTATGTATTTTTCCCAGAACAACGCATCGTCTTTACCTGAGCGGTAGATACGTGCCAGTTCGATGGCCTGCTTGCCGCGTGTACCTAATTTACCGAACTCTGTCAGCCAGGGGCGGAGCTCGTTAATCAGGGCCGCATTCTTGCAACTGCTTTCCAGACGTGCCGGTGCACTTTCTACTTTCTTGAATTCTTCTTCCAGTGCGTTAGCCGCTTCGTCTGTCCAGTCGGCTATACGGAAAATCTGGGTTTCCCACGACTCATCCCGGCGGTATCCGTTTTCGGTATCACTGGAATGGATGGCAAAAGTGCGGTAGGCATCGGTTGCTTCCGGAACCAGTTCCGCCAGTCCGCGTTCCCAGTTGTCGATGGCATTGTAGTCGGCAATGTTCCAGGTATAATCGGCCACTCCGTATAAAGCCAGCTTGGAGGCTTCTCCATGTTCCATCGGGTTGCTCACGATACCGCAGGTTTCATTAGCCGTGAGACTGGTGTCCAGTCCGTACACCGGACCCTGAAGCACTGCGCCCATAAGGGCATACTGTAAATGTAGGTTTGGCAACCTACCCAGCAAGGG